>Ga0272441_10001596_pt1 | contig 48136 bp, 42 predicted proteins | sample SSMProp6N_FD_193582 | JGI IMG/M metagenome (GOLD analysis project Ga0272441, IMG submission 193582) | Marine sediment archaeal communities from Little Sippewissett salt marsh, Falmouth, MA, United States - SSM-Prop-6N | ecosystem: Environmental > Aquatic > Marine > Wetlands > Sediment ... | reverse complement strand
CTGAAACGACACGTCCCGAAACTCGATCGCCCTTTCAAATTTCGGCAGCGCTTTCGCCCCGGGCGCATCCTTGATATCCGGAACGATATCCAGCAGATCAAACACCCGGATCGCCGCCGCCACCCCTCTTTGAATGGCAATGTTTTCCCGGGCAAAGGATTTAATCGGTTTGTAAAGCATGGCCAGGGCCGTGACAAAGGAGAAAAACTTGCCCGAGGTCATTTGCTCGTTGATGACCTGGTATCCGCCGTAATAGATAATACCGGACACCAGAATTCCGCCGAAAATCCGCATCAGGGGCGATGAAATGATATCCACTTTGATACTTTTCAGGTTGACCTGTAAAAGTCTTTTCGTTTCATGGCAAAACCGCTGAATCTCATAGTCTTCCATGCAGAAGGCCTTGACGGTCTGGTTGCCGGAAATGGTTTCATCCAGAAACGTGGTCACCCCTCCCATCCGTTCCTGTCCCTTGCGGCTGTATTTACGGCTCTTTTTCCCCAGCTTGACAACCATCAGCACAAGCCCCGGGAAAAACAGCACACAAAAGAGCATCATCTGCCAGTTCTGGTAAAAAGCCACGCCGGCCAGGGCAATAATCATAAAGAAATTTTTCAACACATTCATCACTGACGAAGATACCGTCCGCTGCAAGATGGCCACATCATTCCCGATCCTTGACAGCAGCGTACCCGTCGAAGTGGCCGTAAAAAAAGACAGCGAAAGCGTCTGGGCATGCCGGTAGATCGCATTCTGCAGGTCCAGCATGACCCGGTTGCCCACGTAACCGATCAGATAAGCCTGGCCGAACTCGGCCAGCCCCTTGACCAGGTACAGAAAGATCAGCGCAAAGGGCACCAGGTACAGCATGGAATAATCTTTTTTGTGAAAAATCTCGTTAACCGCCGGTTCCACCAGGTAGGCAATCGCGCCGGTGGCGCCGGCCAGCACCAGCATACAAAATACAGCGGCGCCAAAATATCTCAAGTATGGTTTCGAATAACGGATCAGCCTGAAATATATATTCATTTTTTCAACACACCCGGTCACACATCAGGGTCATCAGCTGTTCAAAAAGCCGGAATTGAAAATTCTGCTTTTTTCAAAGGTCTTTCTGCTTCTAAAACATTACCACATGACTGTCTAAAAATGGAACAGGTATTTCATCCCGGCATCGATCTTTATGCCGTCATCCATCTAACTTCTTGACAAATAAAACGTATAATTTAATATATTTGTGAAAACAAATAAAATTGCTTGCCTTTTATCAACCGGAGAATCACTTGTCTGCTGAAGAACGAATTTTAATCGTTGACGACGAACCGCTGGTCAGTGACATCATCGCAAAATGCCTGGAAGCAGAAGAACATGACTGTGATATTGCCGACAGCGCGGAAGCAGCCCTGGGCCGGCTGAAAAACCGTGAATATGCCCTGGTCGTATCCGATATCAACATGCCGGGAAAATCCGGCATTGAGCTCCTGGCCGACATCAAAGAGCTGTATCCGGAGGTGGCCGTCATCATGGTCACCGCCGTAGACGACCGGAAAGTTGCTATTCAGGCGCTCCAGCTGGGCGCTTTCGGCTATGTCATCAAACCCTTTGACCTCAACGAGATGATCATCAGCGTCGTGAATGCGCTGAAACGCCGCCGGCTGACCCTCGAAAGTAAAGAATCCGAAACCCGGCTCGAAAAAGAGGTCCAGGCCCGGACTGCGGAACTCCGCCACCGGGAAAGCGAAATATGCTACCGCCTCACCGCCGCCTGTGAATACCGGGATGAGGAAACCAGCTCTCACAACAAACGGCTGGGCCTTTATGCATCAACCCTCGCGCGGGAACTGAGCTGGGGCCAGAGAGACATCGATGAGATAAAAATTGCTGCCACCATGCACGATATCGGCAAAATCGGCGTGCCGGATTCCATCCTTTTTAAACGGGAAAAACTTTCCCGGGAAGAGTTTAAAATTATCAAGAATCATACGCTGATTGGCGCAAAGATCCTTTCGGACTCTGAAATTCCCCTGCTGGACATGGCCAAAACAATCGCCCTGTCTCACCACGAAAAATGGGACGGCTCCGGATACACCCAGGGATTGAAAGGCAGGGACATTCCGGAAGCGGCGCGGCTGGTATCCGTTCTCGATGTTTATGATGCGCTTGTCCATGACCGCATTTACCGAAAAGCCCTCTCCGAAGACCAGGCCCTGACAATCATGGAACAGGACAAGGGCTCCCATTTTGATCCCGATATTTTCGAGGTGTTTCTCAGAATACTGCCCCGGCTCCGGGATATCCGAATGAAAATCACGGAAGAAACCATTTAACCGGCGTCCTTCGCGCGAAAGACCGCGCGAAAGCGCTGATTCTCACGGCGAGAGCCACAGCGCCTGTTTTACCCTACGCTGGGAGGTAATCCGCGGTTATCGTTTTGAAACATTCAAAGACAGGACTTTTTAATGGAACATCTGCACGGTTTCGAATTACGGTCTGCCAGGGAAATTACGGAATTAAGGATAAACGCCCGGCTTTTCAGACATCTGAAGTCCGGCGCCGAACTTTTGTCCCTCAGCAACGACGACAAGAACAAGGTCTTCGGCATCACCTTCAGAACGCCCCCTCCGGATGCCACGGGTATTGCGCACATTCTGGAACATTCGGTCCTTTGCGGATCCCGAAAATATCCTCTCAAGGAACCTTTTGTTGAACTTCTGAAGGGGTCCCTGCAGACATTTTTAAATGCATTTACCTATCCGGACAAGACCTGCTACCCGGTGGCCAGCCAGAACCTGAAAGATTTTTACAACCTGGTAGATGTCTATCTGGATGCTGTTTTTTACCCCCGGATCACCCCCCATATTTTCCAACAGGAAGGCTGGCACTACGAACTGAAAAAAATCGAAGATCCGCTTACCCTGAAAGGCGTTGTATTCAATGAAATGAAGGGCGCTTATGCCTCCCCGGACAGTATCCTTTACACGGCCTGTCAGCACTCGCTTTTTCCGGACACGCCCTACGGTCTGGATTCCGGCGGCGATCCGAAAAAAATCCCGGACCTGACCTATGCACAGTTTAAAGCCTTTCATCAAAAATATTACCACCCGTCAAACGCAAAAATATATTTTTACGGGGACAATGATATTGAAGAGCGCCTGGCATTCATCAACCGGTATCTCAAGGACTTTGACCGGACCGTGCCGGATTCAGCCATTCCGCTGCAACCGCAGTTGACCGCTCCGGTCAAAATCGAAAAAGCGTTCCCGGTCACCGCAGACGGCAAAACAGAAAACCGGGGCATGGCCGTGATCAACTGGCTGCTTCCCGAAACCGCCAATCTGGAAACCAATCTGGCGCTGTGCGCCCTTGAACACATCCTCCTGGGAATGCCCGCATCGCCACTGCGAAAAGCCCTGATCGATTCGGGCCTGGGAGACGGCATCGCCGGCATCGGCCTCGAAAACGAGCTGCGGCAAATGTACTTTTCAACCGGGCTGAAAGGCATCGACCTTCAAAACAGTGAAAAAGTCGAAGGCCTGGTATTGACAACCCTGGAAAATTTGGCTCACAACAACATCGACCCGAAAACGGTTGAAGCGGCACTCAACACCATGGAATTCAGACTTCGGGAAAACAACAGCGGCAGTTTTCCCAAAGGGCTCTCGCTCATGCTCAGAGCGCTGACCACCTGGCTCTATGACAACGACCCCCTGGAAACGCTCGCCTTTGAAACCCCGCTCAACCGCTTGAAATCGAACCTGCAAGGCAACAGGCATTATTTTGAAACTTTGATTTCAAAGTATCTTCTCGAAAACCGCCACCGGACCAGCGTCATTCTTCGGCCGGATCCCGAACTGACCCGCAGGGAAAGCAAGGGAGAAAAAGCCTTCCTGGAACAGATAAAAACCGGGATGAATGATACGCAAACAGACCATGTCCTTCAAAACACCCGCGCCCTTCAAAAAATGCAAAAGACCCCCGATTCCTCAAAAGCCCTGGCCACCATTCCCTGTCTGAAACTTTCTGAAATCGACCGGCAGAACCCGCTGATCCCGTTTGAACTGATCGAGGAGAACAAGCTTCGACTGTTGCATCACAACCTGCCCACCAGCGGCATTTTTTATCTGGATATCGGCCTGGATCTGAAGCGGCTGCCGCAGGAATACCTGCCTTACGTGCCGCTTTTCGGACGGGCTCTTGTTGAAATGGGTACTCGGAAAGAAGATTTTGTGGCCCTGTCCCAGCGGATCAGCCGTCAGACCGGCGGCATAAAGACCGGCCTGTTTTCTTCCTGTATCTCCGGTTCAAAACAGGCCACCGCCTGGCTGCTGTTAAGAGGAAAAGCGACTCGGGAAAAGACATCCGAACTGCTGCATATTTTTTCCGATATTCTTTCAGACACAGAATTCAGCAATCGGCAGCGGTTTAAACAGATCCTGCTTCAGGAGAAGACCCAGCAGGAACAGAAAATCATTCCCAACGGGCATATGGTGGTGAGCAGCAGAATCCGGTCCCACTTTAATGAATCGGACTGGGCCATGGACAAAATGACCGGACTCGCCTATTTTCATTTTTTACGAGGTCTTGAAAAAACGGTTGATACGGACTGGGAAAAGGTGCTTGCCGTTCTCGAAGACCTGCGATCGATCCTGCTGAATCGCTCAGCCCTGGTCATCAACATGACCACCGACCGGAGCTGGCCACAGATCAAAAACCGCGTATTGCGCTTCACCGACAGCCTGCCGCAGAAAAAGACCGCCCGGCAAACATGGCGCCGGGAAGATCCCCCGGCATTTGAAGGCATGATTATTCCGGCACAGATCAACTATGTGGGAAAGGGTGCGGACCTGTATGCTCTGGGATACCCCTACCACGGATCCATCCACGTGATCACCCATTTTTTAAGAACCACCTGGCTCTGGGAACAGGTCCGGGTACTGGGCGGTGCTTACGGGGCTTTGTGCCGTTTTGACAGGCTTTCAGGAACGTTCAGCCTGGTCTCTTACCGGGATCCGAACCTGCTGGTCACCCTGGACGTTTTTGACCGGACCGCCCAATTCCTGGCAAAACTGAGCCTTGATGGAAAAGAGCTGACCAAAAGTATTATCGGCGCCATCGGCGAAATAGACACCTACATGTTTCCGGATACCATGGGGCTGGTATCCCTGCAGCGATACCTGAACCGGACAACGAATGCCGACCGGCAGATCATGCGGGAACAGATATTATCAACAACTGCTGAAAATTTCAGGGATTTTGCCGCGGTTCTGGAGCGTTTCAAAGCAGTCGGCATCGTCAAGATCCTTGGCGCTGAAAACAGTATCAGCCGCGCGAATCAGGACCGGGAAAACTTTCTTGAAACATTCAGCGCACTGTAGTAATGGTAGGAGATCAAGCAAGATCGTTTGTCCGAATAACCGTCCCGCGAAGAAACGGGGATAAACCTTTGAGGAGCTTCTCATGTCTTTTAAACTGAAAAAACTCCCGAATTACAACGGGGTCCAGGGCCCCCTGCTGCTGATCATCCTCGACGGCGTCGGTATTTTTAAAAAAAAGGCCGACGGCTACCCGGGAAATGCCATCGATATTGCCCGGCCCAAAAACATTACCCGGATGCTTGAAAATGAAAAGATTGTCGCCTATTTAAAGGCTCACGGAACCGCCGTGGGCATGCCCTCGGACGCAGACCAGGGGAACAGCGAGGTGGGGCACAATGCCATCGGTGCCGGCCGCGTGTTTGATCAGGGGGCAAGGCGGGTCGACACGGCCATTAACAGCGAAACGGTTTTTGCGGGCGACACCTGGAAGGAAATGATCGACAATGCCCTGAAAAACAACGTTCCGTTTCACTTTATCGGACTGATCTCGGACGGAAACGTTCACAGCAACATCTCTCATTTGATGGCCCTGATCAGCGAGTGCGATAAAAACGGCGTGGAAGAGGTTTATATTCACGGCCTGCTGGACGGCAGAGATGTCCCGCCGCTGTCTGCGTTGCGCTACTTCGGCGAAATTCAGGATTTTCTGTGGTCGCTTCGGGCCCGGGCCGCACAAAAGGGTCAAAAAAGACGTTATTACATTGCTTCCGGCGGCGGCCGCATGGTCACCACTATGGACCGGTATGAAGCGGACTGGCGGATTGTTGAACGGGGCTACCACGCTCATGTTATCGGTGACGGTCCCCTGTTTCCGGATGCCCTGACCGCCATATCGAAAATGCGCGAAGCGCATCCCGAGGATGACCAGTATCTGCCGCACTGGGTGGTAGCGGACCCCGATCGTCCCGACCGTCCCGTGGGCCGGATTCAGGACCGGCACAATGTTGTTTTTTTCAACTTCAGAGGCGACCGGGCCATTGAAATCAGCCGGGCCTTTACTGAAAAGACATTCAACGGCTTCACGCGCAGAGAATTTCCGAATGTTCTTTTCGCCGGCATGATGGAGTATGACGGCGATCTGCATATTCCGCCGAAATATCTGGTTTCGCCGCCGGCGATTGAACGTACCGTTTCCGAATATCTCGCCCATAACGACATCACTCAGTATGCCATCAGTGAAACCCAGAAATTCGGCCATGTCACCTATTTCTGGAACGGCAACAACTCGGCGAAATTCAACGCGGAAACCGAAGAATGGGTGGAAATAGAATCTGACCGGATTCCCTTTGATCAGGCCCCGGCCATGAAGGCAAAAGAAATCACGATGGCGCTTGAAGAAGCCCTGTCTTCCGGAAAATACAAATTCCTGCGGGTCAACTTCGCCAACGGCGACATGGTGGGTCATACCGGCTCCCTCAAGGCTGCCGTCGAGGCGGTCAAAGCGGTTGACGAGGCCGTGGGGCACCTGGTAGCCATCATGGACGAACTGGGAGGAACCGTTATTATTACCGCAGATCACGGCAACTGCGAACAGATGATCGCGTTGAACAAGAAAACCGGCGATCCGGTCAAAGGACCGGGCGGGACCTTCGAGCCGATGACCAGCCATACGCTCAATCCGGTACCCTTCATGATCAGAAGTCCGGACATTCATCTTTTTACTCTCAACAAAAAGATCGAAGCGCCGGGCCTCGGCAATATCGCCGCAACCCTCTTGACGCTGCTCGGGTTTGAGAAACCCGAGGACTATCTGGAGCCCCTCATAAAAATCAAGACATAGCGGGTTTTATTCACCATTGAAAACAGCTTTTTTATGGTGTATGTATATTAGGTATTGGGCGTTGTCTAAGATCAGCGCTGGCCCGCAACTATCCAGACAAATAAAATTCGATATCAACGAAGGAGCAGATCATGACAGAAACCATTGTTTCCGGTTTTAAACTCAAAGGGCGGGAAATCCTGTCTTCTTATGCCGCTTTCACCCTGGAAGGCGTCATGACCGCCCGGGTTCAGAGAGGCAAACAGAATTTTACCATTACCGAACGCAACGGCATCGCCAAGGGGACCTCGGACGGTGAGGCCGAAGCCATTTACATTCCCAACGCCAAAGCCATTCGGTCCATCGCCAAAAATATTGCGCCGCTGCTGCCCGGAAAAGTCATCATCAAAAAACCCCGCGATATCCTGGATGCCTGCGAGGCCTTTGACCTGAAACTGGTCGAAAAGGCCGGCCCCAACAAGAAAAACTGGGGCGGAAACGCCTGCCTCGCCGCCTCTACCGTTTTCTTCCAGACCCTTCTGAAAGCCGCCGGGTACAAGGCCTGGCAAATACTCAGGCCCAGGAACGGATTGAAAACATTTTACATGCCCAACATCGCTTTCAATATGGTTTGCGGCGGCGAACATGTGCCGGGGACCAGACAGGACATTCAGGAAATGTTCTTTTTTGCCATGAAGGAAAAGTCCGTCAAGGGCGTTTTTGAAACCGGCGTCAAGTTTTTCAAACAGTTTGAAAAAAACCTGGTGCGGGACGGTCTCCCCACCGGAACCGCCAAGGAACGCGGTTTTGTATTCCCGGTCAAAGACAATTTTGAGGGCCTCAAAAGAATCAAGGAATGCGCGAAACAGCTGAAGCTCAAGAACACAGACTGGGCCATCGGCACGGATAATGCTTTTTCCGAACTTCAGAAAACAGATATCCTTCGCAAAGAAGGAAAATATGACATGCGCTTTTCCGGAATGGGCATCAAAACCCGCCAGCAGCTGATCAAATTCAACTGGAGCGTGGTGAAAAGCGCTCCCAATTTTGTCACCATGGAGGACCCGGGCAGTGAAAGCGATCCCGAAGCCCACCGCCTGATGACCGGAAAATACGGAAACCGCGTGCAGATTGTGATCGACGACGCCGCGGTCACCCAGATGCGCTTTATCATTCCCTTTCTGGCCTCCCCGGTTCGCAGCAAACGGTGCGGCAACTCCGTGCTGATCAAATTGAATCAGGCCGGCACCTTTACGGAAACCCGGCTGGCCACTGAAATTGTTCTGGGCCTGGCGGATGTCAAAACGGTTGAAACATTTCTCAGCGCACGCAAAGACCTGAAAAATGTTCTCTTACAGCTCAAGAATCTGGGTATCGACTCCCTGCGGGAAGCGCTGACCAACATCAAAAATTCCGGTTTCTCCGCGTTCTTCTCCCACCGGTCTACGGAAGGAACGTCCGAATTCCTGCCCTACATGCCGCTGATTTACGGCGCCGTTTCCCGGAAAGTCTGGTTCAAGGCCGGCGCCCCCAACGGCGAAAGGAATCTGCAGAACTACAATCCGCTGATCCGGGCCGAAGAGGAAATGCGGGAAAAAAACATCAAGACCGTGGTCGCGGGGTTTGAAGGACTTCCGGATGAAGTCGTTATTCCCGCGCTGAATTGAATTACCACCGGCGGACTTTTTGTCATCCACCGATAATCCCGCCGACACAACACAGTGGAAAACAGGGATGGCCAAGCGTAAAACCGACTGGCAAATACACCGTAAAGGCTACGATGTTGAGGCCTTGAAATCCGCGATTCTGTGCAATCTCGAATACCGGCTGGCCAAAGATCAGTACAGCGCTACCAGCTATGACCGGTTTCTCAGCACGGCTTACGCCATTGTTGAGCGACTGGTGGAGCGCTGGATCGTGACCCAGCAAACCTATCACAACCGCAACCCGAAAAGAGTGTATTACTTCTCCATGGAGTATCTGCTCGGTAAATCGCTCGAAAACAGTCTGATCAATCTCGGCCTGTACCAGGCCTGCAAAGACGCCCTGACCGAACTGGATATGGATTTTGAAGAAATCCGGAACTATGAAGCCGACGCCGGTCTGGGAAATGGCGGTCTGGGAAGACTGGCCGCCTGTTTTCTCGACTCCATGGCAACACTGTGTTATCCGGCCCAGGGATACGGCATCCGGTACAATTACGGCCTGTTCCACCAGAAAATCGTCAATGGCCATCAGGTGGAAACCACGGACAACTGGCTGTCCCTGCCGTCTCCCTGGGAAATCGAACGTCCGGAATACAATTTCAAGATCCGGTTCGGCGGAACCGTCGACCACAGCAAAGATGCCTTCGGCCGGGAAAAAGCCAACTGGTACGGCGGCGAGGAAGTGATTGCCATGGGCTATGATATCCCGGTCCCCGGATATCAGGTCAACAACGTCAACACCCTGCGTCTCTGGTCCGCCAGAGCTTCCGAGGAGTTTGACTTCACATCATTTAATATTGGAGAGTACATCTCCGCCTGTGAAAAAAAGCTGGTCAGTGAAAATATCACCAAAGTCCTGTACCCCAACGACAACTTCTTTGAAGGTAAGGAACTCCGGCTCAAGCAGGAATATCTGCTGGTGTCGACCTCTCTGCAGGACATCATCCGGCGCTATAAAAAAGAAAATACGGATGTTCGAAACCTGCATAAAAAAGTGGCCATCCAGTTGAACGACACCCATCCGGCCCTGGCCATTCCCGAACTGATGCGTCTTCTCATCGATGAACATGAAGTGGACTGGAAAACCGCGTGGACCGTCACCACCCATACCTTTGCCTATACCAATCATACGGTTCTGCCCGAAGCGCTTGAAGAATGGCCGGTGGCCCTTTTTGAAAAGCTTCTCCCCCGAATCCTGGAAATTATCTATCTCATCAACCACCACCTGATCCAGGATATTTCCGTGGCCTGTCCCGGGGACACGACCCGAATCAAAAGCATGTCCCTCATTTCGGAAACAGGGGAAAGAAGCATTCGCATGGCCAACCTGGCCGTTATCGGCAGCCACTCGGTCAACGGGGTCGCGGCCCTTCATTCCAGACTGGTCAAGGAAAAACTGCTGAAGGATTTCTACCAGATGCAGCCGGAAAAGTTCAATAACAAAACCAACGGCGTTACGCCCAGAAGATGGATGAAGGTCGCCAACCCGCTTTTGGCCGACCTGATCACGGAAACCATCGGTGACGGATGGCTGAAAAATCTTGAGAAGCTTCGGGATCTGGAACCCTTCTCGGAGGATCCTGAATTTCAAAATAAATGGCGGGAAATCAAACTGGCCTGCAAACAAAAACTCGCTGACAGCATCTGGAGCGAAGAATGGCTGGAAATTCACCCGGCCACCCTGTTTGACGTTCAAGTGAAACGCATTCATGAATATAAGCGGCAGCTTTTGTTCGCCCTGTTCATGATCGGAAAATACATTGAACTGAAAGAAGACCCGGCATCGCGGATCGTTCCCCGGACCTGCATTGTGGGCGGCAAGGCCGCACCGGGATATGACCGGGCAAAACTGATCATCAAGTTCATCAACAGTATCGCGGATGTGGTCAACAGCGATACCACGGTCAGCGCCTATTTGAAAGTCCTCTTTCTGCCCAATTACCGGGTTTCGCTTGCGGAAAAACTGATCCCGGCCGCCGATCTCTCGGAACAGATTTCCACGGCAGGCAAAGAAGCTTCCGGAACCGGAAACATGAAGTTTGCCTTGAACGGCGCCGTTACCATAGGCACCCTTGACGGAGCAAACGTGGAAATCCTGGAAGAAGTGGAAAACGACAACATCTTCATCTTCGGACTCACCGAAAAAGAGGTCACGCAACTGAAAAAGGGGCCCTTTGCACCAAAACGGTTTATCGACAAATCCCCCCTTCTGAGGAAAATACTCAATCTGATCGGCACCGACTTCTTTTGCCCCGGTGAACCGGGTCTTTTTAAACCGCTCTACGACGAATTGATGTACAGGGATGAATATCTGCTGACCGCCGATTTCGACGCATACATGGTGGCCCAGAAAAAAGCGGAAACCTGCTACATGGACAAAGCCCTGTGGACCCGCATGTCTATTTTGAACGTGGCCCGGTGCGGAAAATTTTCAAGCGACCGGACCATTGCCGAATATGCCAAAGAGATCTGGAACATCGATCCGCTCCCGATCTCTTTGACAAATGAACCGGAATAAAAGATAGCCGTTATTCACTTTATATTCGCTTAACAATTACCATTTAATTTTACCGGACAGGCCGACACCGAAATCCAAGGGTATAAGTAAACAACCAGGCGCAGAGAGCCCGGCTTGAGCATTGCGGCTGGAAACCAATATGATCACAGGGTCCCCGAAAGGGGACGGTTTCCTTTTGCCGCCTTGCGCAAAGCGGAGGATTTCCGGCAAAAGGCAAATAATGAATATCGGCAGGCAGAACCCCATGGCTGAACCATCGACCCAGACCCCGCCCCTTCGTAACCGGCAGACGGAACCTTTCACAGTTGTTGTCCGCAAGGCCAAGCTGAAAGTCCTCTCCGGTCCGGATGACGATAAAGAAGTCATCATTGACGGGCCCGAAACAAGTATCGGGACCGCCCGCAGCAATACCTTTGTGCTGTCGGATGCCACCATCTCCCGCCATCACGCCGTCATTCAGGAAAGCGCCGGCGGCTATCTGATCAGGGACCTGGAAAGCACCAACGGCACCGAGCTGAACAATCTCCCTGTCCGTGAAGCCTATCTTGAGTTCGGCACCACCCTGACCCTGGGAGAGACCCTGCTGAAATTTGTTCCCTTTGAAGAGACCCTTGAAATTTTTCCCAGCGCCGACAGCCGGTGGGGAAGTATTTACGGTCAATCCGTTCAAATGCGATCCCTGTTTGCCGTGCTGGATAAAGTCGCCGGGACCGGCGCCGCCATTATTCTCCAGGGAGAAACCGGCACCGAAAAAGCACGGCTGGCCGAAAGTATTCATCATAAAAGCCGAAGAAAAGATCAGCCGTTTGCATTACTGGACTGCAGCGCAGCCACGGACAACCCGATGGAAAGCGAACTTTTCGGTCACAAAAAAGGGGCTTTTACCGGCGCCGCCGGTGACCGGAAGGGCGTGTTTGAAAACGGCAACAACGGCACGGTCTTTCTCGATGAGATCAGCGAACTGGCCCCGGGCCTGCAGTTGAAACTGCTGCACGTTCTGGAAAACAGAGAGGTCCAACCTGTCGGGGAAAACCGGACCGTTCCGATAAATGTCCGGCTGATCACGGCAGCCGACAAAAGCCTGCCGCAGGCGGTGAAACAGGGGCGGTTTTGTAAAGACCTGTTTTACCGGCTTTCCGCCGTCAAACTGGATATTCCGCCGCTGCGGGACCGCCGGGAAGACCTTCCACTGATCGCCGGGCAGATGGTAAAAGAACTGTGCCGGGAACACAACCTGGAAAAACCACCGCAAATTTCCAGAAAGACGTTCGAGATTCTCCAGTCTCACAACTGGCCCGGAAACATGCGCGAACTCAGAAATGTCCTGAGCCGGGCCATGGTCACGGGCACCCGCACAAGTATCGCTCCCGGCGATCTGCTCCTGGGCGTTTCCGCCGAAACCGCCGCAACAACAGCCGCGGCTTCCGAAAACCTGTCTTTCAGGAAAATTGAAAAAGCCGCTATTCAAAAAACCCTGGAACACCACAGGGGCAACAAAACCAAAGCCGCCGGAACACTGGACATCACCGCTGCCGCCCTTTCCAAGAAACTCAAGAAGCACAATATCCGGTAAATCCCCTGCGTGTTGTTCTTCGTTTCATATGAACCCGATAGCGCCCGGGAGGCTGTTCAAACAGTTTAAACGGTTTAAACCTTTAAAAAGCCGCAGCCATAATTTTCAACGAAAGATCCCGCCTTGACCGGACACGGGTCAATATATTATAAATGGCTAATGACAATAACCAACTTTGAAAGATTCAAAAACAGAAAAATCCTGGCCATCGACTACGGCACAAAAGCCGCCGGCCTGGCCCTGTTCTCTCCGGACCGGGGCACTGCTCCGCTGCCGTATGACACCCTGCCATACCACGGCGAGGACCGGCTGATCAAGGATATTCTTGATGTGGTCAAGGAAGCTTCAATCGATATTGCGGTTCTGGGCGTGCCCCGGCTGCTGGACGGCCAGAAAACCACCATGAGCCGGAGGATCTCGGCGTTCGGAGAAAAACTGGCTGAAAAGCTGGGGGGGGTGCCGCTTTATTACCAGGATGAATCGCTGTCCACCTTTGAGGCCGAAGAACGGATGAAGGCTTCTCCCCGGTATAATTTCAGGGTGGACAAAAAACAGATCGATGCCCTGGCCGCATCGATCATTCTGGAAGACTTTCTGGCTTATAAAGATTGATTTTTTGCTTTCTCGCTTAGAATTGAAATTATCCCAACCATCCTTCCTTCACATTTCCAGAACAAACATAAAATAATTATCAGGCAATAAAGCGTTACGTCGAGTGGCACGCTAACTGAATTCCAAACATTTTCAAGGTTACGGATAGTAATATGAAATGTTATACATCAGAACATGTTATAGGCCGTTGTCCTCTCCGGCTGCCTTAAGACAGTAAACCTTGTGATCCAAACTTCCTACATACACATACCCGTCCCATATTGCCGGGGTAGAACAGGCAATCGCATGTCCGGTTTCATATTCCCAAACCTTGCTTCCGGTATCTGCATTCAGGCAGTACACTTTTTTGTCAGAACTGCCCACATAGACATACCCGCCCGATATTTCCGAGACAGAACCTATCTGGTTTCCGGTTGCAAACTCCCAGACTTTTCCCCCGGTTGAGGCATTTAAGCAGTACATCTTGTTATCACCACTTCCCACATACACATATTCGCCCGATATGACCGGGGCCGCACCTATACTGTATCCGGTCTCATACTCCCAGACCTTTTCCCCGGTTGCAGCATTCAGAGAGTATACTTTACTGTCAAGGCTTCCCACATATACATATCCTTCTGATACCGTTGGGGACGCCTGGACCCCCTCTCCGGTCTCATACTCCCAGACCTTTTCCCCGGTTGCAGCATTTAAGCAATAAACCTTGTGATCCCAGCATCCCACATACACGTATCCGTCTGATATGACAGGAGTTGACTGCACCACACCACCGGTTTCATAAGTCCAAACCTCTGTCCCATTATCCGCCGTCAGACAGTAAACCTTGGTTTCACCATACCCGCCCGCATAAACAAAACCGCCCGATATCGCTGGAGAGGATTCAATATTAGCATCGTCATACACCCAAATTATTTCTCCTGTCTCTGCATTCAGGCAAAAAAGATCACCGCTGCCACCGCATGTCACATATACATATTCACCAGATAAGGCGGGGGAAGAATCCATCCCGTATTCAAATACATGTTCCCAAATCTTTAATCCAGAAACAGCATCAAGACAGTAAACTTTGCCGTCCCGGCTTCCGATATAAACATGTCCGTTTGCCAACGCAGGAGAGGAAAACCATATCTGGTCACCGGTTTCAAATTCCCACACCCTTATATTGAAACATGTGAAATCAACGCCTGTTTCATTGTCTCCTGAAATTGTAAAAGTTTTACTTGCCGGATTAAATACGTAATTACTAAGACTTGGAGAAACAGTGTAAGTACCATTATCCACACCTCTAAAGAAATAACTGCCATCTGAAGAAGTGGTTGTAGAAAAAGTGATGTCTCCTGTAAGGTTAATGGTGACATCACTACACACATCCCCGTCTACTGTTCCCCGAATGAAATAGCCTCTTTCACAGGGGCCTATTCCACAAAGCAAAATAAACAAACAAATTAATAAACAGGCAGAAATTAATCCTTGGAAAGTCCCTCTCATATCTCCCCCTCATTATAGATGGTATTTACATCAACTGACGATACAGAATAATATTTCTTCCAAATTTATTATAATCAACATTGCTACAGACAATTTTAATAAATCAACACCCTTCAAAAGCCAACATAAGCGATAAAAAAATAAATTACCGCTTAATTGTAAAAAGATATATATTAATTTTAAAAACATGAAAAAAGATATTTCTGACTGTTTTGGCACATAAGTAATAGGATTTAGGCAAGTCAGGTTGAAGCCGGGTTCCGGTTCTGATTCAGCAAACAGACTGCAAAGCAATTATCTTCTTCGCAGTTTGATAAATTCCGCCACTTCGTCGCTTTCCTCGACCCCGGTTTCGATTTCCAGATTTTCCGGATATGCCTGCTCAATGGTCTGTTCAATAAACCGATCGTCATAGGCGGTATAGCCGTGACGGATACACCGGTTTGCAGCCAGCACGACCCGCTGGTCAAAACTGAGCCGATTGACCGCTCCCGGGCTGTTTTCTTCCCGTAACATCATCTCAGCGGTCTCTGCCGCGATTTCCGATTCAAGCGTCCGGTTCTCCTCTGAAAAAGCCAGGTATTTCCTGGCTGCCGAGATAATCTCTTCTTTGGTTCTGTCCACCGATAACCCTCCCCGTCAGTTATTCTCCATGGCCAATGATTTTATGCTCTGCACCATGTGCTCCGCGTTTTGTTTCAGATCAGACCCGCAAACCGGCCCTTGTTCATTTTACTGATAATGCAGTCGATATACACGGCATCTTCTTTATAGGATATGTTTTCCACAATGCTGTGCTCATAGAAATCAGAAAGCGTTCCGGAACGGTTATAAGGCAGCTTTACTTTCCTGAAAAAAAACTGGTCCTGAAAAAACTGCCTGATCCGGTCAATCAGCCTTTCTTTTGTATCCGGATTAAAAGCCGAAACCATTACGGCCTGGGGATATTTTCTTTCCAGAATCAGTTTTTTAATATCATCAGTGATCAGATCGGTTTTGTTCATCACCAGAATAGCGGGAACCTTCGCGGCACCGATCTCTTTAAGCACCTCATGGGTCACCCGGATATGATCGGCCAAAAGCGGGTGACCGGCATCGGTTACATGCAGCACCAGGTCGGCGTCTTTGACCACATTGAGGGTCGATCGGAAAGAGGCGACCAGCCCATGCGGCAAGTTGCGGATAAACCCAACCGTGTCCGATATCACCGTTTCCGGCTTGGTCACCCCCTTGAGTATCCGCGTGGTGGAGTCCAGGGTGGCAAACAGCCGGTCTTCGGCCAGCAGATCGTTCCCGGTCAACAGGTTCATCAGGGTGGATTTACCGGCATTGGTATAACCGATAACGGCGACCTGGAAACAGTCCTTCCGTTTCTTTCGCTGGATCTCTCTTTCACCGGCTATTTTCACCAGCTCTTTTTTCAGCCGGGCAATCCGGGTGCGGACAATCTTGCGGTCGACATCAATCTGTTTTTCACCCATTCCCCGGGATGCCCCGATCCCGCCTCTTTCCCGGTCAAGGTGCGCCCACATTCCCACCAGGCGCGGCAACATGTATTCCAGACTGGCCAGTTCCACCTGGACCTTTGCTTCGGCCGTCCGGGCATGCCGGGCAAAAATTTCGAGAATCACCTGAGGCCGGTCCCAGACCATGCAACCCAGCTCTTTCTCCAGGACCTGCCCCTGTTTCGGACTGAGCTCATTGTCAAACAGCACCAGGTCCGCCTGTCGCGCTTCAGCCGCATCGGCCATCTCCTTCAGCTTTCCCTTGCCGATATAGGTTCGCTGATCCGGCGCCTGCCGCGACTGAATCATGCACCCGGCCACACAAAACCCGAGGGTTTCGGCCAGGGCCGCCAGTTCCTTCAGGGATTCTTCGGTTTTATTGATCGGGAAAGGTTTCAGGTGAAGGGCAACCAGGAAAACGTTTTTTCTTTTCAAACCGTTCGACGGCATATCTGCTTTACAACCATGCCCGTTATAATCGCTCATAAAAAAATAGTATTCTTTGTTTAGCTTATACCTATATTATATAGCAGATCGTTTTTAAAACAAAGAACCTATTTGCGTATTAATTTATGATATTTTTACCTTGACAACAGATAGATCTTTTATAATAATTGCAGACTGAACTGGAGGCGCTTCGGCAAATATAGCGAAAGTCTCCAAATTAACAAAAATTTTTTTAGAAGGAGAAGTATTTTGGCAAACGGAACAGTAAAATGGTTTAATGATCAAAAGGGGTTTGGTTTTATCGAACAAGAGGATGGCGCAGATGTATTCGTTCATTTCTCGGCTATCAACAGCGAAGGATTTCGGACTCTGGCTGAAGGGGACAAGGTCACATTCGATATTGAGCAGGGAGAAAAAGGCCCGTCGGCAAAGAACGTGAGCAAGCTCTAGGCCTTCAGAAAACCATACAGGAGTTAAAAAGCATCCGGTACTTGTTGCCGGATGCTTTTTTTTACCGCCGCTGTTCCGGGCCGAATTGACCCGAACCACAGATTATGATAAAGTCTTGACATTTTTTACCGAAATAACAGAGAAGGACTGATTACGGTATTTACAGGATAACGATGGCCGATCTGAACAACAATTACTTTCTGATCTATCTCACCCGCTTGAAAAACAACGGCTTCAGTTTCCGGCCTTCGAGTACCGTGAATCTTTTCACCGCTGTTTCCGTTCTGGCCGCAATTGCCCTCGCCGGCATTCTGCTGGCAGTTTCCAACGGATCGCTGGAAAAAAACCTTTTCGAAAAAACCACAACAACGGACTGCGCTCCAGAAAAATCCAATATCAGAAGCCGGCTGGATTTACCGGAAATTGCATCACTGTTTGAAGCAGATTTTTTCTTTCAGGCAACTCCGCCGGCCATTTTTTCGGCCCGGGACCGAGACAACAGTTCCGTCACCATTTATACGACCCTTGAACCGTCGATCCAGAACCGGATGATCAGACTTTTTAAACGATACCGGCCGGTTCTGGCCGCCGGCGTTATCATGGACGCCCGCAGCGGCGCCGTGCTGGCCATGGGAAATTATACCGGGAAGGCCGAGGCCCACGAGCTTTTCCCGGAAAAAATCAGTGACTACTGCCTTTATGCCGGATTCCCGGCGGCATCATTGATCAAAATCGTTACCGCCGCTGCGGTGATTGAAAAAAAGGGCTTTACCAGCGCCAAGACGCTTCCGGTTTCCGGACGCTACCACACCCTTTACAAACATCAGCTGGGATTGAAAAGGCTCCGTTACCGCCCGGAACCCGTCAGTCTGGAAAAGGCGTTTTCAAAAAGCATCAATCCTTTTTTCGGCAAGCTGGGCATCCAGTATTTAAGCCCGGAAGAATTCGAAGAAATCGCCGAGCTGTTTCTGTTTAACATTCCCTTTGATTTTGACCTTCCGGTCTCACCCAGTACCACCTTTTCTCCGAAAAGCGAGTTTGAAAAAGCGGAACTGGCCAGCGGCTTTAATACCCGGACGACCATCTCCCCCCTGCATGCGGCGCTGATTGCCTCCATTCCGGCCAACGGCGGAAAAATTATGCGGCCGTATATTGTTGACCGGGTTGTTTCCGAAGAGAACAAAATTCTTTACACGGCTTCTCCCGAAGATCTGTCCCATCCCCTGAGCCGCAACGGCGTTCAAAACCTTTCGAAACTGATGAAAGCCACCACCCGCTACGGAACCGCGGGCAAGTCCTTTTATGCCATTCGGCATTCCCGTCGTTACAAGGGGCTGAACATCGGCGGCAAAACCGGTGCAATCAATCTGCCCAATCGCCAGCGCCGGTGCGAATGGTTTGCCGGCTTTGCTGAAAAAGGGGATATGCATCTTGCCATTGCCCTGGTTTTTGTCCATGGAAAGTTCCGAACCGTAAAACCATCCCTGATGGCTGCGGAACTGATCAAAACCTGCGTCAAGGAACAGCCCTTTAAAACCGCAACCACAAAACAACCGGCGCGCACCGCCGCATCAAGCTGATCCCTCTTTTCAGCCGTACACACCCTATAAGTTTTCGCCTATTTTCTCCATGATCTGCTGAACCGTAGCAGAGGCCACCGCAACCTGTTCACCCTGAATTTTCAAATGGCGAGCGGACGCCAGCGTTAAAAGGTTCACCGGATCTCTTTTGAAAAGGGAAAACCCCAGATTGTTTACCAGATGGTTTGCCAGATTCACAATAAACACACTTTTTTTCTCGGATGCTGACAGGCCGGTTTTATGGTGAAGCACCACGCAGCGGATTGTCTCCCGGTCAAATTTCCAGGTCTGCAGCAGAACCCCGCCCAGATTCGAATGCACCACTTCAATATTCTTCATCAGTGCCGCCATGTCCAGGGATGCTTCTTGCAGAGACATTTCGGACAGAACCCTGAACAGCACCACTTTCCCCACATCGTGAACAAGCCCCATCAGGAAGTATCGATCCGGATCCTCCAGCGACAATTCCCGGGCAATAACAACACAACCGTAGGCACAGGCCAGGGAATGCCGCCACTGATTGACCATCAGTTTTTTAAAGGTTTGGCTGTTCGTTCCGTACAGGGAACGGATGGCAATTGCCGCAACCATGTTCCGGACCTCCTTCATTCCCAGCCGGGACACCGCCTGTGACACCCGGTTTATTTTTTCGGTCCCCCGGTATAAAGGAGAATTTGCCAGTTTAACAAGCGCCAGCGAAACAACCGCATCGCGTTCAAGAACCTTTACCAGCGTTTCGATCTTTGTCTCGGGATCGTTAGCCAGGGATTCGATCTCATGAACCACATTCGGCAAAACCGGAAGCGTCATTTCATCATTCTGAATTTTCCGGACCACCTCCTGAATGATTTCCACAACAGGCGCCAGACGTTCTGGTTTTTCTTTCATCACCGGCCTTTCTGTTCGGCAAAACGGGCTGCCGTGACATTCGTTCAGATATTTATTGTTTAATTCAATTTTAACACATGTTTTCTCTCGCTGCATCCGTCAATCCGTTTGCCAACCGGTATTCAGTCCGGGCCTCGTCTTGACCCGAACCCTTTTTTCTGCTATCTAGAGTCATAAAACAGAAACAGCAAAGGAATAGAGCCATTATGAAAACAACCCCTTTCCGGCTACTCACAATTCAGTTCATCCTGATGTTTTCCATCGTTTCCGTCTGTCTTGCACAGAAAACAGCGGAAACCGGAAACCCGTCAGCACCCGGAACAGCTAATACGACAAAGGGCTGCTTCTTCGATCAAACCAAAACACCTGCGGCCTGCTGCCCGCTGCAGAAAGAGTGTCAAAAAGAGGCGGGACCTTTTTCCGGTTTCTGGAAAACCAATATTGTCGATCTTTGCCTGGTTCAGAAAGGCCGAAAGGTTACCGGCGCCTACCGGTATAAAGGCGGCCGGATTGACGGCACGGTGACAGACGGCCGCCTGGACTACACCTGGATCCAGGAAGACGGCAAGACGGGAAAGGGGTATTTTGTCCTCTCGGCCGACGGCCAGAGCATTACCGGCGCGTACGGCTACGGCGACAGCAACTCCGACGGTCAAAAATGGACCGGTCAAAAATCGGTCTGTCCGGCCGCAACCTTAAGCAGCCCGGAAAAGAAATAGATCTCCGCCGGCAAAAGGAATATTCGTTTTTCCATATTTCAGAACCGCCAATCTTTGAACGCTGTCATTGGACATCCATTTGGCCTTTGACATTTGGCCTTGAAGCGTTTCACCTCTCAGCCGGCACCAGCCTGATCAGGGTAATTTGATTGTTCGACCCCAGCCGCATGGGCGGCCCCCAGGTGCCGGTCCCCGGAGAAACATAAAGGTACAGGTCCCCGATCCGGTAAAGCCCTTTGGCGTAGGGATAAAAAAGCCTGACCAGATAGTTGAAGGGAAATATCTGGCCGTTGTGGGTATGCCCGGAAAGCTGAAGATCAATACCGGCGGCCGCGGCATCTGAAAGTCCCGTCGGCACATGGTAGAGCAGAATCGAAGGCCGGGCCGGGTCCAGCGCTATTTTTTTTAACACGGGATTGTCTTTTTGCCCTTCTTTTTCCGGATAGTCAATGCCGACAACCTGTATGCCTTGAAAGATATCCATCGCATTACGCAGAACCGTCACACCGGTATGGGCCAGGACGCGGCCGACCCGGTCCATGTCTTCATACTTCTCATGGTTGCCCATGACAAAATAGGTTTTGGCTTTAAGCTCGGTCAGCGGCGCCACCGTCTGCCTGTTGACCGGTCCCAGCCCATCAAAAAAGTCCCCGGTAATCATGACCGCATCCGGGTCGAGACTGTTGGTTTTGTCCACGATCCGCTTCAGATATTTGGAATTATGGATGGTCCCCACATGAATATCCGAAAGATGGACCAGCGTCATGGGCAACGATATTTGCGGAAAGGGAATGTCGACCCCTTTGATCCGTACCATCGTTCCGTTCACCAGCGCATATCCGGACAGCGCGGCAACCGCCAGCAGGAGAATACCGCCGACAGCCGGTGTTCTCAGCCTGAGCACAAAGCCAAAGGGCTCATACAACAGAAAGGCGCACAGCAGCAGGAAAAGAATGCCCAGCCAGACGGAACCAAAGGTATAGACCAGGGTTGTGACCGCATTGGGATAAAACTTCTCAAAAAGGCTGGAAACCGGGAACAGCAGGGCCAGCACCACAAACAGGCCCAGGATCATTTTGGGCTTTTGAAAAACAAAAAAGGTGTTCAGCCTGAAATAGACATAGAAATGCATCCCGAACAGGACCAGAAAGAAAATCCCGTAAAAAATCAGGTATGCGGCGATTCGGCTCATCAAAAGCTCCCGCTGTTGATCATATCTTTCGTTCACGGAAAATAACGGCTTTCCGCACCCCGAGCAGGGCCACAGGAAATGTCCGGAACTGTTCGCCGTCCGTTACGTCCGGTCAGGGGGATTCGTCCAGCCCGAGGTTCAATCCTCAAGGATCACGCTGTTTTCTTTTTGCTTCGGGCCGGCACTTTCTTTTCGCAAAAAAGCAATTTCCGATTCGCGGATATTTCTGAACTCACCGCCGATAACATGGATATATCCGGACGAATCGAACAGCTCTTTTTTCCACATGACCACTATTTCCGCCCGAACCGGCCGGTCTTTCCCCGGAACATCCACTTCGACGAAAAGTTTTCGGCCAAAATCAATCTTCTCCTTCACATGAAACCGGACCCCCAGTCCCCGTTCTCCGAGTTCCACCAGGGTGCAGGGCTTTCCTGTTTTCAGGCCTTCCGGAAAAAATCTCGCCGGCAGTTTTCTCGGGATTCTCGCGACCGCTCTTTTTTCTTTCATGGGCTTTCCCCTGTTTTTGACAAATCATAAAAAAAATACGCCGACTTTCTGTTTTATCCTATAAGACAGCTGGAACAAACCGTCGACCGGTTGGAACGCAAGGTGGAAGAGCTGAGTCTGTGTTGTTTCAGGAATTAGAAAACAGATCATTTTGCGCGCCGGCAGATCCGACCGGTGACAAACAACGTCATTTTGTTGCCACTTTGACGTTTTCATGCGCTGAGAACAGCCGATGGGCCTGTCCCCGGCACGCTATACCGCCGGTTTAAAGGATTCCTGTTTCAGGGCCTGCCGAATGGAATCAACCGCCGTTACTTTTTCTCCAGCCGCGGTCCTGACTTTTCGAAGGATGTCCGGTGCCCCCTCTGTGTAAAAGGCCGATCCCTTGGCCGCCTGGCCGCCAATATACAGTTTAACCGCACCCGATGCGACCAGCAGGCCGGGGCCCTGCTCCTGAAGCAATACCCGGTCCACGGATTCCAGCGGTATGACGGAAACCGGTTCGCCGTTCTTCTCCAGGGTCAGCGCTGCGTCATCGACCACCAGCCGGCAGGCCAGCGCTTTTTTGAGCTTGACCAGCTTGAGAACAAAAAAGGGTATGGCGTACAGGTACAAAATAATGAAGTTCCAGATATAGAACGTCCGCCAGGCTCCCTGATGATGATCCAGGGTGATAATACCGTTGGCGCCCATGACCAGCAGAAACAGTTTCAGGACCATCAGGTAGTACATGAGCGCCGGATTGCGCAGTGAAAAAAAGTATGCTGTTTTTCCGTCTTGAAGTGCGCGGGGCGGCCGGTCACTGAAAGCCTTCTCAAATTTTTTCCAGGTCAGCCACCAGATCGGAAAAGAAAGCAGCAGCACGGCGGCACTGACCGGCCGGGGGTCTTTGCCCGGAGCCAGCCCCATGACATCCAGAACCGCGAAGTACAAAAACGACCACAGAATCAGCCAGCCGAGAAATCTTAAGAATATACCCATAACCCTGCCTCCTTTTGCCGTGATTTTGCCTATTGAAAATTGAACTTTTATATACCATAAATCAACCTGCGGTCATAAGAAAAAATCTCAGTCGGGGGCAGCACCCACCTCGAGACAGCCGCCACAATTTATCCGCCACGCAATAAACAGACCATCTGTTTTTCCGATCTAACTGCTTGGCTCGACCCCGGCATAATTTTAAAAGAGACAACGGCAGACCCCTTTTTGAACGGCAAACGGTTTTTGTCGCTTATTGCCTGGTGTTTGATATGACATCTAAAACAAAAAAGCAAGGGGTATTCTATAGGACATAAGCTTATTTGTTTGCTAAAGTTTCTGATGTCTTTGACACTAATTTATATATTAATGCAATTTTATTTTTGGACTTTATATGTGTGTTAACTATATTTTATTATTTATCCAGTTTTTTCAATAAATTAGTGATTTCTCTGAAAGCTGTTCAATTTAAAAAGACTAAACAAATTGACTTAGCAATTATTTTTAGTATATATAATATATGGACTCTTACTGTAAAAATTTTAATCCAAATAATTCAATGGCCAACCTGTTGAACATCACCACACGGACACTTTCAAATAGACTGCAAAATTTATTTACCAAACATGGAATCGATGTCACCTCAGAGCAGTGGATGATATTACTTCTCCTGTGGCAAGAAGATGGACGTTTCTCTTCCCAAATAGCTGATATCATTGTTAAAGACCGTGCTGTCGTAACGAGGCTCGTCGATGGCCTTGAAAAGCGAAATCTTGTGGTGAGAATAAAGGATAAGAATGATTCCAGACAAAAACAGGTATATTTAACTTCCAAAGGGAAAGCCCTGGAAAAAGAGCTCATTCCTCTGGCCCTTTCTAACCAGAAAAAAGCAAGACAGGGTATCAGCACCGAAGAAATCGAAAGCTGCAAAAGCACCTTAAAAAAAATCTACCAGAATCTAATCGAATAATTCTTTTTAAATCTAATTGACATGCCAAACTAAAGTCTTCGCCTAAAGACGAGGGCTTTTCTCCCATTCCCCGAAGGGGGCAGTATAATTACCGGCAATCTGGTCCACATGAGGTTAAGGATGCCCTTACTTCAAGAAAACAAACAGAGTTGAGATCGTTTCTTTTAATAATCTTGAAATGTCTATACAACAGATCATGCCTACCAGCAGACAAATAAAGATGATTGACCCGGGATAATGATTCATCGAATTGTCCCCCCCTTTAAAGTTTGGTATTTCCCCCTTCGGCTATTTTTCCCACGGCGCACGCCGGAACACCTGCCGATAATTAATAAGACTTTTGAAGATTCGAAAGGGTAAACAACCTTCGATTAATATTTTTTGTGCCGACCTCTAAAATATCGTTCAACACGAACGATGCATGGGTTCGTTGGAAATCAAACATCAAGACCCCGGTAATCATATTCTTGAATTCACCCTTCTGGGTTTTGAAATTATTCCGCAAGGACTCAAAACACTTCCAGGGCCTTCCCAAATCATCAAAAAGTTCAGTCCAGACCAGCAAATAGGTCTCCGGATCAATGTACCATATCCGTTTTGAATAAATGTAGTTTGGGTCTTTACTTATTACCTCAACCACATATGTTTCAATCCGTTCACGCATCACGTTGTTCGGCATTCCCTGACCAGGCACACGCTGAAACTTATTGTTATCTGTATGACGAGAACAGAGCATCTCTTTCTTTCCGATGAGTTTGTAGGTGTTTCGCTGGATATGGCCATCCCAGCCGAATAAGTCATCATAGATCATATCCGAACCATCAATGGTATCCGTGCGCTGGGAAACAGAAATCCGTCTGATCCTGCGAAAAGGTGCGTACCACATATAACCGTCATCGGGCTTGTTGGGATCAATATAACGCAGATTGAAAAATCGCGAATCCTTGCTCTCCGGCGGGGCATACAGATGCATAAACAGGCCACGGTGAATCCCTCTTTTATTATCGGGATAAGCCGGCAGGGGGTCGACATCAACGCGGTGAATAAAATAGAGCTCACTCTGTTTCTGGTAGGTGTTCCTCTCTGTGGAAACGCCGGGAGTAATTATCGGTCCTCTCCGCTCATAAGAACAGGCATCGCCATGTGTGTTGAAATCAAAATTCCAGGCAATTTCAAGGCCGGTTTTCGGACTCGGGAAAGGCACCCCGGCAATATCGGCATAGTTTATGATTTCTCCTGCATCATTCACCTTGACAGTGGGCGCGTACTTTTTCGTGGCCGCAATGACGCCTGACGTCTCAACAATCCGGGTATACGGAATGACAGAAAAATACAAACCTTCTTCCTTTGCCCCCCATTTTTCCGGCGCCTTGTACAATTGCACAATCTGGGCAGGAAGAAATTTTGCCACCGGGTCAATATTGTTTTTATCGACTTTTTTTCCGACCCATGTTTTTTCCCATTCCCTGACCTTTGCCAGCGCATCCGCACTGTAGGCGGCTACAGGATACTGTATCTCTTCGGCCTGAACTATACTGCAAAGGATAGCTACAAAAACGACCATTCCTATACGTATCATGATAGGCTTGATAAGTTTACCTGATGCCATACAACCTCCTTTATGGTTAAATTATGAATATATCGAAAATTAAAAGTGAGCTGCTGCTTTTGCGGAATACCAGCCACCCCCGCAATGATTTATTCTTGCGTAACGGTTATCGCCCCTTCCGGGCAGACATCCTGACAGGCGAGACACCTGTGGCATACGTCCACCGCCTCATCAATCGCCTGCGCATATTTTTTGCTCTCCGCGTCAATAACCAATATCCAAAGTTCAAGTCCACACATCTCTACACATTTGCCGCAACCGCGGCATTTTTCTGTATCGACACGGTGTTTGACCATAAGACACTCCAACATCTATAAAGGCACCCTGAACATATCCACTGTTTTTTGTTCCCGATCGGTAAAATTCAATCCGCCCAAAAACAATGAACCCGTAAAATGAACGGTCCAATTGTGACCCGGAATAAACTAAAAAATGGCCTCAAAAACTTTATGCGTCATTTCCTCGCCAAAAGCACCGACCATTTTAGGATAACCCGGATCGTTGTTCTTCATGAGCGTACGCGTGGCGGCTCTTTTTTTCGTGTACGATTCAAACTCGTTGGACTTTTCAATTGACCGGGCTTTCTCCCAGAGCTTTAGATAAGCATTGATATAGGCATTCGTAATATCCGGAACATGGGATAACCCGGTCTCCTTGATATTTGCAATAAGACTGTAGGGAGAAAGCGCATACATTGTTTTAGAACGCAACATAACATTATTATCAATAACGGTATCCCCTAGCCGCTCAAGTGCGTTTGTTTTTAACTCGCGGTTGACGTCAAGGCAGGATTCCGCATAACCCGGCCAGGAAACGGGATCCAGCATGGGGATAAAATCAAAAATGATAAAGTTCATTAACGGGGAAACAATGGTCAGGTTGCACCAGAGAACCGGCAAATGATGTTTTGCATCAGGCCAGGCAATGGCCGAGGCCTCAACAATTGATTTTTGATAAATTTTTATTGTACTCAGTACGATTTTTTCAAATTTATCCATTTGGTAAATTTCCAGATCAACTGCGCCGCTTTCACTTTGGATATGCCGCAGCTGGGGATCAATCGCAATGGACCGGAGCGGTACAGCACCAAAACTTTTTTTCACCACTTCAACAAAATCTATTTTGTTTGACATATGACCTCTCTATAAATTTATTTAAATATTCACTAAATTTTCATCATGTGTAGAACACCCGAAGGGAAGTTGTCTTACGGGATATCTGCTTCGGAAAGCGCAGCATGACCAAAAATCTATGCTACAGTGTTATACTGCTTTTTCCCCTAAGGGAGCTATGATTTCATCGAGATTAAGCGCTGAAAGCTTTTTCTTTTTCAGAAATCCCGTCTTTTCATCCCATCCCCGCAAGCGGTAATACTCTCCAAGTAAAGCTTCAAACTTCTCTCGGTCAACCGCCTTGCCGCGCCGCGAAATGACCTCATCCCCCGCACCCGGCAACAGCAGCTGCGGATTGTGCATACCGAAAACATCTCCGATGAACTCATCGCGTTCAATAAAGCAAAATTCCGGCAAAACATCATCCTGCCGGCCCCGGCGACCTTCACGTAAAAGTATGGCGCGGTTAAAAGAAAAAATACGTTCTGCAAAAAGTTTCAATTCGGTTTTGTCAATCGGCTTTCCGGTAACCGCTGACAGGAGCTTGCATTCAAGGTCGGGATCGCCCACATGATCCTGGCTTGAAGCATCGTCGTAAACCGGCCAGGCAAAGTCACATAGAATAAGAGACTCCTTTATATACTGTCGGTTCTGGATAAGCGCCGAGGCGCGGGCCTTGCCTGCGTAGGTTGAAAAATCAACCGCCTGCTCTGAGCCCCAGAAGGCCTTGCCGATACCCCGGATAACGTCCGTCGACATATAGGACTTTTCATCGGTTTTTGTGTACCACCGGCCCCACTTGGTCAGCGGCTCGCACACTTCATGCAGTTCTGTAATAAACGGACGCGGTTCGAGCGCATAGATGAGCGCCGACAGCACAAACACCTTGGGCCCGTAAGCAATGGCGCGGCCCGTCGGCGTGAACATGTTATCGGCTATCACACGAGCTTCTCCGCCCACTTCCTCCGCCGCCCGGATGGCGCCCTCGGCCAGTACCCTGCCGAATCCCTGCCGATCGCAAATTTTTTTCATCAGGGCCTGTAAAAACTGCCTGCTGCCCATCTGCGACAGGGGCAGCTCGATATCTTTTTCCGTGAGCACCCCCGCGGCCAGGCACTTGTCCATCCATGACATAAGCCGCCCCAAATCAATCACACACAGTCCATAGTCATTTGCCAGGGTTGCGGCTTGAAAACTTGCTTCGGTCAGCTTCCCGTGCAGCTTCCGGTCCCACTGGCAATAATAAAGATTTGTTTGGCACTTGCGTATATCCTGTTCCCCGGACGCAATCTGCTGCACCGTTCGCCAGCAGCCCTGCGGGCAACCATGGCAATGCACCTTCTTGACCACCTGTATGCCCGGCAACACAATCGGATCGCCAAACAGGTTGTAATACCCCGTTCGGGTCATCTCGAAAAACCGCTGGCCTATTTTTTTGACTGCCTCCGGGTTTGCCACATTTATCAATCCTGTGCCTTTGACAGTGATGGCTTTGAGATTTTTCGAACCCATGACAGAACCGAAACCCATGGACGCCGCGCCTGCCATATCGGTGTAAATAATGCCATAGCGGGTCCGGTTTTCACCACCCGGCCCAATGGAAAGAATGCTGATATTTCGGCCCAACTCGTTTTGGAGTATTTTATGCGTTTCCAGATTTCCCAGTCCCCAGAGTTGTCTGGCACTCCGGAACGCAACGCTGCCGTTCTCAATATGCAAACACACGGCATCTTCCGCCTTGCCTGTCACTATCATTCCGTCAAAGCCGGCTTTTTTCAGCTTAGCGGCAAATATTCCGCCGAGACTTGCACTGACAAATGTTTCCGGATAGATACAAGGCGATTTGCCACAAATGGACAGCCGCGACGCACTGGGGGCGGGCGTTGCGGCAAGAGGTCCACTCATGAAAATCAGCGGCTGCTGCTCGAAAAAAGCGTCTTCATTCCAGACGGCATGATCCCAGTAAAGCTTCTGTCCTATGCCCAGACCCCCCAGAAATTTTTCGGCATAGGCCATGGTATCGAGCGTTTTAGACGTCGCAAGCGTTAAATCTACTTTTAGTATCTTTCCGGTCCAGCCAAACAATTTTGACATGTTGTCATCCGTAATTTCTAACAGAATAGAGGCCGTTAAAATTCATAACGTACCCGCAGGAGAACAAAATCTTTGTCATGCAGACCTTTGTTGCTCGAAGCCTTTGAACCGTAAATGGCGACACCGCTTTCGAAGCGCCAGTGGTCTCCCGGCGCATATCCCAGAACCGGGCATAAAAAGTATTTGCCGATGGGGTTATAGGAACCGGTAAACATGGTAAAAAATTTTGATTTGTCCAAATACTGCGAAATCGACCAGGTAATTTCAAACGCATGACTGTCGCCGGTGCGATGCCCCCGACCGGACCGGACGACCAGGTCCCGGTCATGATTCATTATCTTATCGTAAAAGATCGTCAGGCTGATGCTCATTTTCTTGTTGTCAAACCAGCGCCGGGTAAAGTAGGGAATTTCAAAATAGTCACGGCATTCCAATCCGAATCCAAAGTTGTTCCGGCGCACTTCGTCATAGACACCGCTGCTTTCGCCGTCGGTACCCTTGTTGAAGGGCTGGCCAAAAGCAAAGAACAATTCCAGGCGCCATTCCTTGAACCAACCCCGGGGCAGCGCTGTCTGGAACGTTGCCCCCAGCACCTCATAACGCGGGAATTTAAAGACCCGGTAGCGCGGTCGATGCGGCCTGATGGTCTGATCGGTGATAATGGAGCCAATACCCGCTTTAACGTACTCGAGGGTATAAGGCGTGACGCGGTTCTTGTCAGCGATCATCTCGTCGCTGATGGTATTAAAATAAAATATCGACCAGTCGACATTTTTGGTAAACCCCCGCACCTTGATGGCATACTCATAGTTACTGAGTTTCCAGCCGGGCTCATCGTCCCGGGCCTTGTCCATGACCCAGTTGTAAATGCCGGGCATTTTCCCCGGATTAAACGAGGTTGTGGCCGGGCTCGGGCCATAATGGGTTCCCTCGATGGGAACCCGGGCCATTTTAAAGTCTCCCGGTATAAACAACGCTTCGAAATTAAGATAACCGGGCAGGTTCGATTGGTATGTGCCCCGGATCATCCACAGGCCGAGCTTGATCTCCTCCCAGTTTTCGGTCCCCGGTGATCCGTGGCGCGTATCAATGGGGTTGATAATGTCGGCGGTCTGCTTGATATTGGTCTCGCCCCACACCACGATCTGTTTGCCGATTTTGAACTGCCAGGGACCTTTTTGAATGTCAACATACATCTCAGTAATATAGTCTTCCTGATACGGATGCAGGTACTCGCTGTAGGGCCGGTGGGGAATGGCGTTTTTGAACTCGCTGTCCAAAGCCGGGGCCTTTTCATAGAAATATCGAAACCCGGCAAAAAAATTCAGCACAAAATCTCCTTCATCCTTGATCTTGTAAAGGCCCTCGACGAACAGAGAACTGCGCCAAAAATCAATATTCGACTTGTGAAAATCTTTTTCGATACGGGGGATATGCGTCCTGATATACATCTGTTCCTTGTAAAGTCCGCTGATCGTCAGGTCACCGTTAAAATAAGTGATTATCGCCTGAGCCGGACGTGCAAAGCATAGCAGTCCGAATACCATAGAAACAGACAGTATGATGAATTCCGTTCTCTTCATAGGTACCCCCGTTTTAAATGTTTTGCGGTTTGTTAAGTAGCATGAGTCCCTGCTTCAGAAGCACAATAAAGTTCATAATCACCAGAAAGACGCCTTAAATCAGCAGGAAGCAAACACGGCAAACATAGCGTTTCTGCTTATCAGCAACCGACCTTTCCGCCACAGCAACCATCAGCAAGCTCGAATTTTACCTTGGCCCTACAAGTAATTAATTTTCAAAATCCGCCGGCGTCAGACGCTAACCTCAGGCAAAAACATGAAAGACCACCCAAATAATGATCTTCATAATACGCTGCTGCCAATTATATTCAGGCCTTTCGAAAAAACTCAATTAATTGTTTAGACAATTAATAATATAAAAAATTTTAAAAAAATAAATAAAATATAGGTTATTAATGGTATATTCAAAATATATAATTGCTTAAGCAACTAATTTAAAGTAAAGCTATCTCAAATAAAATTCCTTGTCAAGAAAAAATGCGCCTGTGCGGTGTTTTTTATGACTTATGTCGCATAAAATACCCCTTGCCTATCACTTCAGGAAACTTTAAAAACCAGTCTCCTTTGATCGAGCGCCATTGACCATTGACATATCGGCACGGTTCAGCTAAAACAGCAAAAGAAAATATTTGTACCTACCCTCAAATGTGGTTCAGGAGGAAAACAATGAATGTAACAGACATAAAAACAATGAACACTGTTGAGCGATTACAGGCCATGGAGGCATTATGGGACTCTCTTCTACATGAAGAGGGCGAAATAGAATCCCCGGCCTGGCATGAAGAAATACTGAACGAACGAAAAATAAAAATCGCCAAAGGAAAAGCAAAATACATGTCACTGGCTGACCTGAAAGCCATCCGGAAATGAAAAAAGTAAAAAACGTTTATATCATGGAAGAAGCCGTCAGTGATCTGAATGAAGGCAGATTCTTTTATGATAATAAAGAGACCGGAGTCGGTGATTATTTTTGGGATTGTCTGATTTCTGATTTAGAATCCCTGGTGGTTTATGCCGGGATTCACAAATAAAAATATGGCTTTTACCGAATGTTCGCCAAAAGGTTTCCGTATGCAATATATTATGAAATTATTGAAGACATGGCATATATAATTGCTGTTCTGCCCATGCGCAAAGATCCGGCATGGATATCAAGTAAAATAACGGACAGACGCTGATTTACGGTTTCAAAAAAAGCATAAATGATTATAATTTTTCCAAGGGGGCTGATATGAACAAACTTGCAGACGGCATGATCCGCGCCGCCAAACTGGATGTGGCGTTTTATGAAAAGGTCGAGGCCGACAAAAGCATGCTCGGCCAGGCCATGCTCGTCGTCGTGCTGTCCAGCGTCGCGGCCGGCATCGGCAGCATCGGACAGGCCGGTATGACCGGCATTCTGATCGGGACGGTGACCGCACTGATCGGATGGTATGTGTGGGCTTACCTGACCTACTTCATCGGCACCAAATTTCTGGCCGAACCGCAGACCCGGGCCGACCACGGCGAATTGCTGAGAACCATCGGTTTTTCCAGCGCCCCCGGAATCATCCGGATTTTGGGTATCATTCCGGGGCTGAATGCCGTGGTCAACCTGGTGGCCGGTATCTGGATGCTGATAGCCATGGTCGTGGCCGTCCGCCAGGCCCTTGATTACAAAAGCACGGGCCGCGCCGTTCTGGTCTGTATTATCGGCTGGATTGTGCAGATGATTTTTCTGGTGCTGGTTTTCTCGCTTTTCGGGGCAGGTCTCCGCTAAAAGAACAAAACTTTGCCCAGAAAAGCATTCCTCACACAGAGCTCTGTGAGAGAATTGTTGAAACTGTTTTCCCCTATGCGCTAAGCCCTCTGCCCTATGCTAGGCTTCGGCCAGCCGCTGCCCCAGCGCAAAGGCCAGCTCAAGATCGTGCGTCTTGTTCCTGACCGCAGCCTTTGCCAGGTTACCGGTACTTAACACTTCCCCGATCTTTTTCATCTTGAAATCTTTGATATTGGAATCCAGGGCCCGCAGGATCAGTGCGGAGGCCGACGGTGAAAAATCCCCCTGGCTGACAACAGCCGTTGCCTTTTTGCCTGCCACCAGGGACTGCGATTCTCCGCCGATGATTTTACCTTCGCTATTTTTCAGGACTTTCATCTTCACCAGCGGCTGCATCCGTGAAAACAGGTTGACCATGGCCGGTGACATGGAATGGACATGATTGGGCGTTGCAAAAATAAAGGCGTCCGCATCAACCATGCGGTTTAAAATCTCCGGCATGCCATCTTTCAGGGGACAGTCTTTGCTGCCGTGCACCGGGGTACAGACCAGGCAGCCGCTGCAGCTTTTGATGTCCGCATCATAGAGATAAATCTTTTGAACGGTAACATCTGTTTTTGATTGTGCCCCCTCGATCACCCGGTCGGTTAAAATATCCGTATTTGAATTCTTGCGCGGGCTGCCCACAAAAGCCATTATTTTCATTCAGCAGTTCTCCAATATTACAGACCGTCTCCTGCGGTTACCGGCACAACCGGACGCCCAGAAAGTACTGATCGAAAGCCGGATAAAAGGAATGCCGGTTGGACGGCCGGTAATCCGATACACTGCTGGTATAGCCGCCGCCCCGGCAGACACGTTCGGTGCCGGTCTCGGGACCGGTGGCATTGTCTTCCGAACTGACGGTGTCGTAGTAGTCTTCACCGTACCAGTCATTGACCCATTCCCAGACATTTCCGCTCGTGTCGTACAGTTTCCAGGCATTGGCGGTTTTCTGCCCCACGGCAGCCGGGCCCAGCAGCTGGTTTTCTTTGTAGGCAATATCGGTCACGCAGCTCTCGTTATCCCCGCAGGACCACACGGTGTCGGTGCCGGCCCGGGCCGCGTACTCCCACTCGGCCTCGCTGCACAGCCGATACGCCGCCCCGGACTGGGCATTCAGCGCGGTGATAAATTCCTGCACATCGCTCCAGGAGACGTTTTCCACCGGACAGTTGGCCGCATGGTTATTGAATTCCGACGGATTGTCTGCCATGACCGCAATCCACTGGCCCTGGGTTACTTCAAACCGGCCGATTTCAAATGCAGGCAGGATCACGCTGTGCTGCGGCAATTCATCCGGATCGCAGGCGCTGTCGGTCGGCACGCATCCCATCTGGAATGTGCCGCCGGGGATTGAAACCATATTGACATGAATGCTTTCAATGGTGTTTAGATCCTCGGCCCCCCGGTTTGCAGTCACGGTGAAGTCCAGACCCGTCGTCTCGTCCCCCGGCAGGGTAACGCTCCGGCTTTCGGGATCAAAGGTATACCCGTCTTTGCCCGGGGTAATTGTGTAGCTGCCGTAGGCCAGGCCATCAAAACCGTAGCTGCCGTCCGCATCCGTAATGACCGTGCCGGTGCCGTCCCCGGACAGGGCCAGAGTTATGCCGGCCTGAATATCGCCGGTGATGCGTCCGCTGATAATTTCACAGCCGCTGATGCCGCAAAACATTATAAACAGCCCGAACAGCAGTCCGGTTGTCAGCAGTCTTCCTAAAAATCGGTTCATCTCTTTCCTTTCCAGTTTATTTTCCGCGAAGCTTATTCAGCCGTTCCCGGCAGGCCGGTTCCATGGACAGGACTTTTTCCAGCTCTTCGCAGGCATAATCTTCACACCGGGCACAGCTGTCCAGCCCTTTTCCCATGGCGCATTTCCGGATAGCACAGACCCGGCAGTATCCGCCGTGCACCCCGTTTGCCAGGCAGCCCGCGCAGTCCACATCTTCCGGGTTGATCTCCAGGTTGAACTGTTTTGACCACAGTGCCGCCACTTCCGCCCGTTTGGCATCATCATTTTCTTTCGTGGCAATATATGCCGGACAGTCACTGCAGACCAGCCCGCAGCACGAAATCATATCAGCCATCATCGTCCTCCTTTACATAATTATTCTTCAAAGCCGGGAAACAGAACATCAGAGAATTCACTGTTTCTCTGTGATAAAAACAACATCTTTCCGGAACGTGGAACCTCTTCACGAAACATCCAAAACAGCATCTTGAAAGCACAAGCCCCCTAGCGCGTACTTTCCGCGACTTTAAAACAGTGCCGTCAACGTCAGCTCCGTCATTTCCGGTCCTACGGAATTTTCCAGCATCAGTCCGCCGGGATCCTTTTCCTTCAGGTTCTGCCGGATCGCCTGTTTGCGTTCATGGATCCGTTTCAGGTATTCGGCCTCCCGGGGTTCCTCTTTTTCCCACAGGGAATGGTAAATTTCCAGATAATCAACGGCCAGGCTTAAAATATTTTCCTGGCTCTCTTTGGTACTGGGCCCAAAATCCGCGGTCAGCGCGTAGGGAGACGCCAGCGCCCACCACCAGTCGGGGTCCCGGGTGGGTCTTTCCGGAAAATGCTTCACCCCCCTGGCATAGGCATCCTCCAGCGGCTGCAGGTACCTCTCCAGGTAGGGAATGTCCACAATACAGTCGGCCGTGGGATACAGATCGATCAACATATAGCTGCCCTTGGCGCTTTCCGCCCAGAAAGAGGAATAGACCGGCAGTGCATAATCGTCCTCCGGCCAGATAATGGCGGTATAGCACATCAGCTTGTCCCGAAACGACTGTACCGAAAAAATGATCTTTTCAAGCTTCGGCGCCGAGTACAGATGTTTGTAGCTCCAGGTCAGGCCGCCGCCCTTCATGTCCCGGAGCGGCGTTATATCCTTGCCTTTATAGGTGTCCATTTGCTTCGGTTGAAATTTTTCAATCACTGCCATCATTCTTTTTTCATATTCCGGAAAGCTGTATTCTTCGGACATGCAGTTAACTCCTTTCTGTGTGTTTAATTGACAATGTAAATTCCGTCATCCAGGTCATCGGCTTCTTCCTCCTCTTCCGTGAATGCTTCTCCCAGTCCCTTTCGGCGGGCCATTTCAAAAACCTGTTTTACCAGCTGTTCCTGGACCGTCCTTTCAATCTCCGTAAATCTGACCAGAAATTTGAAAGAGGAACCCGGGTCTTCCTGCGGCTGCGCGCAAACCACCTCGGCCCGGGACACGGTAAACCTGTTTTCCAGAACTTCAAAGTCAACGGTTAACAAATCCCCGGCCGCCAGGAGCTGATCACTGACCATGCTCAAACCGCCGCCGCTCACATTACAGGTCTTTGCCGTAAAAACCTCTCCCACAGCAGGCGCGTTAGCCGCCTCCCCCATGCCGGACCTTTTCAGAATCCTGAAGGTCACCGGCACTTCCGCGTCCAGGCGAAAATCTTCCCGGGACTGTTGTCTTCTCAGCTCGGAACAATGATACAGCTCGATCCTGCCGGAACCGCTGCCTGCGGCCACCGTCAGGGTCGCCCGGTACCTGGCGTCTCCGGACCGTGAAAAGGAAAAACGCACTTTTTCCCCGGGCAGGAAATTACAGTTTTCCTCCCTGCCGGCATCATACCCAAGGATAAAGGTCCGCCAGCCGATCTCCGTGACTTCCGCCCGGCGAATCATCAGCACCAGGCGATCGGGCACCCGGCTGCTGCGACCGTAAATCGAACCGGTCTGACCCAAAACCATGTTGCGTGTCGACGGCAGGCGAACCGTTGCCGGCAAATCCGCAAATCCCAGCTTTTCACGCAGGCGCATGATCACCGCACCCTGCGCCTGCTGTTGGGACGCGGACATTCTTTTCCGGGCAAGCCTTCTGATCTCCCGGTCCACACATTGCTCAAAAACAACCACCGACGCAAAAACCGTGTGCGGTTTCGCTATACGGTTGTTTGCCACCATTGCGGTCAGCACCGCAACCTCTTCTTCATTCAGACCGGCCGCCCGTCGTCGTCTGGAAAATTCCTTTTGGGAGGCCTGTCGCTCCGCCGCCGCTTTGTTCTGTTTTTCAATTTTCTGCCGGGTGTCCAGGTATGCCCGGTAGGCCAGAATAAAAACAGCGGTCAGCGCCGCAACCACCAGCAGCAGCACCGTCGGATCCCGGCGGCTGGGGTCACGCCAGCCGACCTGATCCAGAATACCTTCCGCTGCTGACGGATCTGCCGCCGCCAGTAAAACAGCGGTCAAAATACCGGAGATGAAATATTTCATCACAGCCCCCAACTGTTTTTCCCATATGAATAACACAAATGATTACAAATCTACATAAATTTAAAATAGATGCATCGCCCGACGCCGGTGTCCGTAAAAGAATGATAGTGAATTATTCTAATTTATAAAATATTAAACAATAAATTCAATATTTTTTCTTTTCAATGCGGCTCAGCAGTAAACCGGAAAAAAAACAAAAAAATCCTTTTTTTTATTTGACAACGGAATTAATATATTATAATACCTATTAACAGTATTACAGTTTTAATGTTTTAGTGTTTAATATGTTGTTGTTGTAATTATAATTTTTATGGTATAAACTATTATTATGGTAAAAAAGAGGGTGCCTCAGACAGGACCGGCCAGCAGTCGCGCTGAAGAACAACCGCGCAGCGCACCCCCTAAAAAAGTGGGCCGGCCGAGGGAAATCCATTATTCTCTGGAAAAGAAGTTTACCCTGATGCTGCCCAAAGCGATTCATAAATCCTTAAAGATAAAATCGGCGGAACTGGAAAAACCCATGACCACCATGATCATCGATGCCATAAAGAAAACCTATGATATTTAAAAACATCTCCGCCGCAAGACGGATAGACCATAACAAAAACAGGCGTTTCATTTTATCCATAAGGGGGATCAATCATGAGTTTTCAATTTGACCAAAACACTATTCAGGGAGCAAACATCAAAGTTATCGGTGTCGGCGGCGCCGGTTGCAACGCGGTCAACACCATGCTGGGGTCAAACCTGAGCAGTATTGACTTCATTGTGGCCAACACCGACCGCCAGGCACTGGATAACAACCGGTCGCCCATCAAGATACAGCTGGGAACCGGCATTACCAAGGGGCTGGGCGCCGGCGCAAAACCGGACATCGGTCGCGAGGCAGCGGTCGAAAATATCGAAGAGGTCCGCCAAAATCTGGAAGGCACCGACATGCTCTTTATTGCTGCCGGCATGGGCGGCGGTACCGGCACCGGCGCCGCGCCGGTCATTGCCGAAGCCGCGAAGAATGCCGGCATCCTGACCGTCGGCGTGGTGACCAAACCTTTCGCGTTTGAAGGAAAAACAAGGAGCCGGATCGCCGTAGCCGGTTTAAAGGAACTGAAAAAACATGTGGACGCCCTGATCGTGATTCCCAATGAAAAGCTTTTCAGTATTTCCGGAAAGGCCATATCGCTGCTGGACGGATTCAAACTGGCGGACGAGGTCCTGCTGCATGCCATCAAATCCATATCCGACCTGATTAATGTTCCCGGACTGATCAATCTTGACTTTGCCGACGTCAAAACAATCATGGCCGATACCGGCATGGCCTTTATGGGCATCGGACAGCACAACGGCGACAACCGCGCGGCCGAAGCCGCCCAAAAAGCCGTCTCAAACCCCCTTCTTGACGACGTATCCATCCGGGGCGCCAAAGGCCTGCTGGTCAATATTACCGGCAGCAAGTCCCTGACCTTTACCGACCTTCAGGAAGCAACCGATTTTATTCGGCCCAAGGCCCATGAAGACGCAAATATTATTTTCGGCGCCGTCATTGATGAAACCATGGGAGAAAACTTTCAAATAACGGTCATCGCCACCGGTTTTGAAAATGCCGCACCTGAACAGGCTGCCGCCGAAGCCCAGACCGATACAGCCGTATCCCGGCCTCCCGTTCAGAAAGATGAAAACCAGAACGTCACCAAAATCGGCACCATTATCAGTGAATTCGCCGAAGACGACGTTTATGATACACCGACGTTTGTCAGAAAGCAGCAGGCCATGTAGAGCCGTTTCTTTTTTACGATAGCCTCAGGTCGTGTGAACCAACAGCGTGAACGGTTTAGATCAATGACTTTAAAATTAAAAGTCCAAATTAAAAATTGCAAATAAAGCCCAAAACCCCAATATCAAAATTATGCCTTATAATTTACTTTAGGCACTTTCTCTCCCTTTGACATTCATTTGTCTTTTGCGCTATGACCTTTGTTATTTATACCCCCTGCAGCGTTTCTGCCCCGGACAATCACCCGCCCGGCAGAAAACTCAAACAATAAAAACAGGGTCCACGTCAATCGTCATTCGAACCCCCTGAGCCCGGCTCCGGTCACTGCAAAATGCCACGGCCGCGGCCGTAAATCGGCGCAGCTCGGTCAGCCCGGCCCCTTTAATCAGCATTTGATACCGGTACCGACCTTTCAGTTTTTGCCACAATGCGCCGGCCGGACCGAGAACTTCGATATGGTCCCGGTACATTTTATCCGCCAGCAGTTCTCTGGCAAATTGACCTGCGGCCGCGGCACAGGATTCGGCACGGCTTCGGCTGGTACTGTCAAACTGAAGGTTGATAACTTTTCGGAACGGCGGATACCCCAGTTCTTTTCTGAAACCGGTTTCCATTTTATAGAACCGTTCAAAATCATGCTGTCCGGCACAGCACAGGCTGTAATGGTCCGGATTAAAGGTCTGAACAACAACCTCTCCCGGCACGTTTCCCCGGCCGGCCCGGCCGGCCACCTGGGTCAGCAGCTGAAAAGTCCTTTCCGCGGCATGAAAATCGGGGAAATTCAGCGACTGGTCGGCGTTCAGCACCCCCACCAGGGTCACTTTCGGCAAATGATAACCCTTGACGATCATTTGCGTCCCCATAAGAATATCGGTTCCTCCCGCAAAAACGGACCGGATGATCTCCCCGGAAGCCCCTTTTGGCCTGGTGGTGTCCCGGTCCATTCGCCGGGTCCGGGCCTGCGGAAAAACCCGGTTGATTTCCCGCTCCAGCCGTTCCGTTCCCCAGCCGGACGGCATCAGAAAAAAACTTCCGCACCGGGAACACGCTTCGGGAACGGCCATTGAATAATCACAATAGTGGCAGCACAGTTTTTTCCGGCCCAGATGGTGAATCAGGGAAACATCACAGTTCGGACAGCGAAAAACATAACCGCATTCCCGACAGATAAAGGCCGACGAAAATCCGCGGCGGTTCAGAAAGAGAAGACTCTGCTCCCCGCGTTCCAGCCGCTGGGCCAAAGCCTGCTGCAGCACCGGCGAAAGGATGGTTTTTTCCTTTTTTTTTCGCGCCATTTCGATCCGCATATCAATGATCCGGACCTTCGGCAGCCCTTTTTTCTCGACCCGCTGCGGAAGCGTTCCCAGCGCATACTTTTCCTGTAAGGCATTATGGTAGGACTCTATGGAAGGCGTTGCCGAACCCAGCACGACGACGGCCGAGGCCATTTTCCCCTTCACCAGCGCCAGGTCCCGGGCATTATAGCGCAGTTTTTCTTCCTGCTTGTACGATGGATCATGCTCTTCATCGACAACAATCCCCCCCAGGTCCTGAAAAGAAGCAAAAACCGCGGACCGGGCACCCAGCACCACCCGGACCTCTCCCCGGGCAATCAGGCGCCACGCATCAAACCGTTCCGCATCGCTGAGACCGCTGTGCAGCATGGCAATCGGCACATTCAGCCGGGAGCGGATGCGGTCCCAGAGCTGTGCGGTGAGGGAAATTTCCGGAACCAGGTAGAGGCACTGCCGTTTTTCCGCCAGCACCCGCGCCATCACCTGCAGATAAACTTCCGTTTTGCCGCTGCCGGTAACCCCGTGAAGCAGGAAGGGAAAATAGGTCCTGTCCCTGACGGCCGGCGCCACACGGCGGATCGCCGAAGCCTGGTCCGCAGTCAGACGGTTCACCGGTTCCTGCATGCCCGCACCGTTTATTTCCGGCTTTCTGAAAATTTCCCTTTCTTCAAAGACGACAAGCCCCTTTTGCACCAGAGCCTTCAACGGTGCAGCACAGTTTCCAAAAACCTCCCTGAGACTGCCCTCCGACACCATCTTTTTTTGCGCAATCGATACAAAAAGGGCCTCCTGTTTTTTCGACCGGAACCGCTCGGGGCCCGGTTTACCGGAAACAAAAAACCATTTTTCCTTTTTGATCCGGACCCGCCCCTTTTGTTTCAAAGAGACTTTTGCCAGTTCCTGCGCCGCCAGCTGCCGGACAAAGTGCCTGAACTTCCCGGCACCGACTGTTTTTTCCAGAGCGCTGAAGGAAATGTCCGGCCGGTTCAACAGCACGGATAAAATTTTCTTTTCCGGGCTGTCTTCGCCCATATTTTTCAGGCGGTCCCTGCCGGTTTCCGTAATGGACACGACCTTCGCGAACGCCGTGTTGATGCCTCCGGGAAGCGCTGTTTTGATCGTTTCGCCAAGGGGATGGAAATAGTAGTCGGAGATCCATCGGTAAAAGCGCAGATCCTGTTCACTGAACAGGGGCGATTCATCCAGAACATCAAGAACCCTCTTCAGGGCATATTCCGGTTGCGTTCGGGGGAACCCGGTAACATAGGCGGTCAGCCGGCGTCTTCCGAAAGGCACCAGAACCCGCGTGCCGATATTCACCCTGTCTTTCAGGTCGGGCGGGCAGGTATAGGTAAAACCGTTGTGCACGGGAAGCGGGACCGCAACTTCAATCAGGGACTTATCAGAAAGCATCGGCAGAACACACACGATAAATTTTTCAATCTCATGTTACCCAAAAAGACGGATTCAAACAGGTTCCGGGAAAAAATTCGAAAGGCAATATGCCGGCCCCGGGCCCGGTCAAGAGACCTCCCTCGGCGGCAGCGGAATTTTTGGCCTTAAACCCCTTCGGCAGAACACAGACGCCCCGCAGTTGGCCCTCTGGCTTCCTGATCCCGATTCACGCAAGATAAAATGGGGAAGAAAGGTCCGACCGAGGGGTAAACTTGCGGCAGAACTCTTCCTGATCACAGGCAAACAAAGGACTGATCTCAACCGCGGCATTCGGATCCGGCAGGCGGACTTGTCCGGCAGCTTGCAGCCAGCGGCGGTATTTTTCGGACATGGCTTGTGCGGCCGTTTCCGGCGAATCTTTTCCCGCCCGGTTCTTGACCGGTGCAAATTCATCGGCCCGGCTGACCGCCAGTGTCACGGTTTTTTCAGCGAAGGCCAGCGCGTCGAAAATAAACATCTCGGGCTTCATTCCCTGAATTTTCTTCAGCACCGGTTTTCCGCATTCCACGACCAGCGCCGCAATCTCCTTGACGGCGAGATGATAGGGAAGGCCTTTATTTTTCCCCGCATTCAGTTTTTCGACAAAGCTTCGCTTGAGCATGTGAATCGCGATGTTCCCGCTGCTGAACTTAAGGCTGCCGTCCGCGTTGCGTTCATGGATCTGCGCCTGCGAAAGTTCACTGTATTCGATACAGCCCGGTCGGCCGTCGATTTTGCCAATAATGCCGACCCGCTCGTCGGGATCCGCCTTTTGAACCACCTTTGAAGAAATATCGGCGCCCCGGGAAACGTGTGCGCCGACAAACAGCGGGTCTGCAATAACGGCCAGGGGATTGTCCACCTGGAAGTAAAAGATTTCTTCCACCCCGGACTGCCGCATTTCATCCAGAGCGCCGGAATCATCAAGGGCCTGAATGGATCCGCCGTGACCGTTGGGGTTTTTCAAAAGCCTTTTGTTTCCGGAAAGAATCAGTTTTCCGTTAAGGTCAAAGGACGGAATCTCTTTCTGGATAAAAAAGCGGATGTTTTTTTCACTTAATCCGAAAAAAGCGTTTTCCCTGAAAAACGACCGGGTCCGGCTGTTATTTTCCGATGACGTCATGATATACCACTTCAGATCATTTGCGTATTTTCTCTGAAGGCAGGCAATGTTCTCGGCAAAAAGTTGAAACAGGCTTTTGCCTTTCACCGGCGACACCGGATAGCATCCCTTGGGTCCATCAAACCCCAGGCGGGTGCCCTGACCTCCGGCAACCAGAAAAACGGCCACTTTCCCCCGCCGCAGAAAATCCTCCCCCAGCGCATATAACCTCTTTTTTTCGGCAAGGCTCGCGGTTTCATCCGTAAAAGAAAGGACTTCCGCTGCGTCAAACACCCGTGAACCGGTTGCCGAAGCGGCCGGTTTGCGGCTGGTTTCAAAAAGACGGTTCAGCAGTTTGAAATCGGCCTGTTCCAGGTCCTGCAGCAAAAGCGCTTTCTCATCAGCCGTCATCAGGGGTAGATGCGCTGCAAGGTGCGTCTGCCCGTTTTTCGTTAATATTTCGATCAGCCCTTTTTCGGCACTCATCCCCTTTTCTCCCGCAAACACATTATTCCGGTTTTTTCTGCGACAACAGTTCATTCACCTTTTGAAAAAGACCTTCCAGGTTGGATGACTTGACGATATAGGCATCGGAAGCCCAGGTTTCGAGGTTATGTTTGTATTCGCCGTAGGCCGTACACAGGACCGCCGGAACATTTCTGGACTTTTCCCTGAGCCGTTTTAAAAGTTCGATACCGTCCATTCCCGGCATTTTGATATCAATGATCACCAGGTCCGGGTTTTCCCGGTCAAACAGCTCCAGGGCTTCCATACCGTTTGAAGCGACGACCACGGCAAATCCTTTTTCCTCAAACTCTTCCTGATAAAGCAGCCGAATGCTCTCTTCATCATCGACAAACATCAATTTTTTCATATGCTTATCCCCCGATCGCAATATGCGGCATAACGGTCGCCCGATCACCGGCCTAATCGATAACCGTATCCCGCAGGTGCTGTGCCGCCTGTTCCGGAGGCGTCGGATTGAGATAAAACCCCGTCCCCCACTCAAATCCGGCCACCTTGGTCAGCCGCGGTATAATTTCAAAATGCCAGTGATAAAACCCGTTGTCGCTGTTGTCCGTTGGCGAACTGTGCAGAATATAGTTATAGGGCGGGATCCCCAGCGCCTTGTTGATCTTCTTCAGAACAAGGCTCAGGCAGTCCGCCATATCCGAAAACAGCGCCGTATCCGTCGCTTCAAAAGAGGAGATATGCTGTTTGGGCAGAAGACAAGTCTCAAACGGCAGTCTCGGCGCAAACGGTTCAATCGCAACAAAGTGTTCGTTTTCAACAACGATTCTTTCCCCGGATTTCAATTCCTGCGCCACGATATCACAAAAAACACAACGGCTGTTTTTTTGATAATAGGTCTGTGCGCCGGACATTTCTTCCAGGGCCCGTTTCGGCACAACCGGCAGCGCAATGACCTGGGAGTGGGGATGTTCCATCGAAGCGCCCGCGATTTCACCATAGTTTTTAAATATGGAAATATATCTGAAACGACCGTCCTTTTTCAGCTCGGTGATTCGCTGCAAATAGGCAAAAAGAATATTTTTGAAATCCAGCGGGGACAGGGTGGAGGCATTGGCCGTATGGTCCGTGGTCTCGATAATCACTTCATGGGCGCCGATGCCGGTCATTTTTTCATAGATCCCCTGTTGCTGCGGATTCATTGCGCCCTCGATCACCAGGGCGGGAAATTTATTCGGGACCACCCGCAGCTTCCAGCCCGGACCGTTTGCGGGCGTATTGCTCTCCCGAAAGGCAAAAACTTCCGCAGGCGTTTTATCCTCATTGCCCGGACATAACGGGCAAAATCCGCCCCGGAACCTGTTTTTCTCCATCAGCAGATCCGACGGTCGTTTGGACCTTTCCGTGGAAATAATCACCCATCGGCCGATGATGGGATCTTTTCTTAATTCAGGCACACGCACCACCCCGTATTAAATCCATAAAAAAACATACCTGTATTTATACGTTTTCCCAAAAAATAAATCAATCCCGGAAATGTTTTTTTATTGCCTGGCACCGCAAGCATAAGGGTTGATTATCAGCTTCCCCCCCCACCCACGGCCGGGCGCCAACTTTATTTTCCAGTGGACCAGAAAGGTGGTTCCCTGATAGGTTTTTTCCAGCCCCTCTTCGGACCGGGACACCGTTTCGATGGGGAATATCCACAAATCGGACCCGGGGGGGAACCCCATCTCCATCCCGAACCCGTCGCGCTCATTGACCAGGCAAACCCCCGAAATCCCCTTCTTTTCACATTTTGAATTCATCGGCACCGGATCCGTTTCCGTTCCGGTGAAACTGCAGTAATGAAGAGGATCGTCTCCTGCCAGAAAGGTGAAATTAAACTCAACGCCGAACCAGAGGGGCATTTCTCTTTGACCGAGGTTATCCAGCGTATAGTCTGCCGTCAGGCGCATCAGCGGATCATCAACTGAAAAACGCTTGCGCACTCTCAGCGGCTCCTGGCCGACTGCATTTCTGGCGTCCCGATGCACAACACCTTCCTTTTCCAGGGTAAAAAACAAACCTGCACCGTTGTCGGATGCTTCGATTTCACAAAGCCGGTAGCCGCCGCTGATAAAGTTTCCGGTTTCCGCATAACGCACTTTCGAAAATGTATTCAGCGTGGTTTCCCGGCCCAGGAAATGATCCAGAAAAGAGTGCCGCGGATACCAGTCGTACACAATACGGTTTCCAAGCCCCGCCTCCTTGACTTTTGAAATATGGTGGATGGACACCGGCACCGTATCCTCTTCCGGAACCACCCGTTCCAGATCCGCGAGTTTCAGCTTGCGGTGATATCCTTCCATCTGCCGGGTGAGGGTATTTGAAAAATTGAAATTTTCCGGTTTAAAATCAAACTCAAAAAGGCTTCCGCCCTCTTGCGGCGAAAAGTACAGACCGAAATTTTTCCCGGAGACAATAAGATCGTCGGACAGGGTTTTCCGGAAATCGCAAACATCATAATCCAGCCAGGCGGCCCGGTCGCGGACGGCCGCATCGACAATCTTTTCCGCCTCAATCAGATTCTCATAAACCGAATGACGGAGATGGTTCAGATAAATACCGCCGAACATTCCGTGCCAGTAGGAACAGTTGCACTGCCCCCGGTAAAGGGCCGTTCGCGCCGCAGTCACCCATCCGCTGTCTGTTGCCGTCGCTTCCCCTGCGGCCCGGTCGATCTTTTCGCTGACCCTCAGCATTTTTTTATGCATCTGGTTGCTCTCCGGATATTTCACCATAAAATTGTTCCAGTAGCCGCCACGGATAAAGGGACGGTACTTGTCCAGAACCCCCCGTTTTTTCAAATCCGCGCCCATTTCCTCATATCTGCACGCAGCCTCCGGCGGCAGCGCCCATGCCATCATTTCCTCGTAGGAAACAGTGGGCAGATATATCCGGCCTTCCGGATCGTATTCGGAAAGATACTCGGAAAAAGTGTGCATTTCGATCATTTCACGATTTTTTTCAAGAGCATCGAAAAAGGTTTCCAGCCATCCTTGTTCATAAACCCAGGCATAGGTCCCCGGCCACATGCCGAATTTTTCACCGTCATCGGCATAGGTAATGGCCACATCCTTTGCATCACTGGCATGGTAGCACAGGTACTCAATAATTTTCTGCGGCTTTTCAAACGGAATCATGTAGCGGAGCTTCATGTCCAGCGGAAAAAGGGCAAGGAGCTCCCCCTGCCGTTCGGTGATAAAATAACCGAACACCTGTTCGGGGGAAAGACCGGCATGACAAAAATGGGTGTTATCCAGCAGCGTATAGCAAAGACCCGCGGAGGCCATCCACCGCGGCAGAACCGGATCCCAGACCCGTTCCGGCAGCCAGCAGCCTTTTGGGCACAGACCGAACCGGTCCTTGATGAACCGGTTCATCAGGTCAAGCTGTCCGGAAAGATCTCGTTCGGGCAGGATAGAAAAAAGGGGCTCATAAAAACCGCCCCCGATAATTTCCAGCTGCCGCCGCTCCACCAGCCGCCGGAGCTTTTCCAGAAACCCGGAATCCCGGGTTTCGATCCATTCCAGCAGGGAACCGGAAAAATGGATGGATGTTTTTATTGAAGGATGGTTTTCGAGTGCTGAAATAAAAGGCGCATAGGCACGGGTAAAACTTTTTTCAAAGATATGATCGAAATTCCCTACCGGCTGATGGTTATGAACACTGAACAGAAAGTGGATTTTTCTCATAAAAAAATATCCTTGACGGACGGAGCACGGATTTTTCCGAAAAGAATGCGCCCCGCCGTCCCGTTGCGGCGAAAGGGGAAGCGGTGTTCCATTGATTCAGAATATCCGCCGGGCGGCACCGGGCCGCAAGCCGGCACACGCACAATATATTTATTATTAACCGGTTTGCCTGTGTTTACACCCCCTTCGAAGTAAATGCGGGACCCGGGCAGGATTTTTACAACTGACCTGTCCGCCCCCCACCAAAAAAGAAGTTCCGGCAAAATATCATCCTGCCGGAACCTGGGGTAAAAAAAACATGTGTTCCTGTTTGGGCCGCTACGGGCTGCACAACAAACACCTTCCTGGAGAAAATAGGTGTTGCGCATGTTACAAGTGCCTGGCTTTTTCTTTTTTTTCCTGTTCTTCCTTGCAGTTTATACAAAGGGTCGTTACCGGGCGGGCCTTCAGCCGGCCTTCTGAAATTTCTTCACCGCACTCTTCACAGATACCGAAGGTTCCGTTTTCTACCCGTTCAAGGGCTTTATCAATCTTGGAGATAAGTTTTCTTTCCCGATCGCGAATACGCAGCAGCCGGTTACGGTCGCTTTCCAGGCTCGCCCGGTCATTGGGATCAGGGAAAGCCTCCTCTTCGTCCGTCATTTCAACCATGGTCTCTTTGGCCTCTTCAAGCAGGCTTTTTTTACGCTCGTTCAGCAAGTCCTTAAAGTATTCCAGTTTCTTTTTTTCCACCAGAACAGATCCTCCCCAAAGAAATTATCCGCCGATACCACCGGCTGTTTCCCCTGTATCTTATAGTATATACCATGGATACTTTCAGCAGTAAAACACTATTTCTGAAACCGTATCCTACCGATAATTCTTGTTTTATTCTCTGACAAAGGTTCCGCTTTTGCCGCCGCTTTTTTTCAGCAGCCGGATACCGGATATCTCCATTTCCCGGTCGATGGCCTTGCACATATCGTAGATGGTCAGAGAAGCCGCCGATACCGCCATCAGCGCTTCCATTTCAACACCGGTTTTCCCCACAAGCTTTACCGTTGCGCTCATTTCGATCCGGCTGGACGCTTCGTGCGGAACAAAATCCATTTCAACCGAAGTAATATTGAGCGGATGACACATGGGAATCAGGTCGGCCGTCTTTTTCGCCGCCATGATGCCGGCGGTCTGCGCAACCCCGAGAACATCCCCTTTCTTGATTTCCCCGCCCATAATCCGCTGGAAAGTCCCGGGTTTCATTTTTACCGTTGCCGTCGCTGTGGCCACCCGCTCGGTATCGGCTTTACCGCCCACATCCACCATTCTGGAACGTCCGGACCTGTCAAAATGCGTCAAATCATCCATAAAATCCAATTTCCTCTGTTTTATTATTAAACAGCCTAACATATCTTTCCTATAGCAAAAGCGCCGAAGCGTCAAGCGATAAATTTATCGGCACGATTGAATTGACAGGCCCGCAACCTTCATGATAGTCTTCCCAAAAAAACAGACCCTTAAAAAAGGAGATACTATGAAAAAGCCCCCAAACGTCAGTTGACAGTTACAGCCGAAGGCGTAACAGTTAGTTATTTACTTGGCAAAAGAATAACTAACCAACGAAAGGGGGCT
>Ga0272441_10001595_pt1 | contig 48148 bp, 69 predicted proteins | sample SSMProp6N_FD_193582 | JGI IMG/M metagenome (GOLD analysis project Ga0272441, IMG submission 193582) | Marine sediment archaeal communities from Little Sippewissett salt marsh, Falmouth, MA, United States - SSM-Prop-6N | ecosystem: Environmental > Aquatic > Marine > Wetlands > Sediment ... | reverse complement strand
ATTCCTTTGTCTACTGTCAAGAGGCTTGTGCGGGAAAGCAAGTTGATAGACAAGTGGTCTGGTGATGCATTGATCGCTCAGTTGGAGTATGCAGTCGTAGCGCAACGGCAGTCATAGCCGGGGCGTTGCACGCAATAGCTCGGCGACCATATTGTAGGCCGGGCGGGAGGATGTATGAAGTGCCCAGATTGTCATGGTGAGTTGCACAAACAGCATCTCATTGCTGGAGGTAAAGCATTGGCCACCGTGTGGATGTGTTCGTGCCCAGTCCCGCATCAGTTGGTACACGCCGCCCGGCAGGAGCATGGGAGCGCCGATCTACAGTCCGCTTCGCCGTGCAACAAGCCAAGTGCGCAATTTGTCAACGGTGAGTCAGATTTGTGTTTCGACTGTCCGCTTTTGCCTGAGTGTGGGCAACTTGATTCACCGCCAAGGTGTGCCAAACGTGCGCACATTGGCTGAACGTTGGGATGCCATTTAACCCGCCTTGAAATTATAGGCGCACCGGAGGAAAATATGAACGTAGCAAAATGGTCACAAGAAAACAAACATGCTTTGCGTGATTTGTACGCTCGGTTTCTCGAAGATGCCAAAGTGTCGTTCGATGATTTTATGGCTGGGCGTTGCGTGTCTTATTCTGATTTTCAGGACTATATGTATTCTCAAACGAAATACGCGGTGCGCTGAAAAATATGGAAGCGGGTTAAACAGCACCCAACAACCGTTCTACGCCATAGTCCGGTGAACCATATACTGAGGAGGCGCGAGTGAGTGTATCGGTAGTCAAGAAAGAGGATGGGTTGTGGTTACGTTTTCAGTCTGGCAATGGGTCGGGTGCTCTGGTGAACGTCGAGGCATTTGCGAATGAACGCGGACCCGTCACTGGTGCGGCCATTCGCGCGGCATGTGCCCAATGCGCCTCCAAATCTAAGGAATCACCGGCCAACGGCGTAGAACAGCTACAAGCCGCCATTGCTCTCGTACAAAACAGTGCTGAGTGGCTGGACCAAGAGGAGTGGGACCAATTGGATGAGTTGCTTGTCAAGGTAGCGCAACGGGCGTCTATGTAGCGGACGTTGGGATGCCATTCCGGTCGCTCTTGAATACTGAGGAGGCGCAAGATGGCCGCAGGTGAATATTACTCATGTGACGAGTGTGGGTGCAAGGTGTTTTATGATGCCGAAGTGAATTATGATCGAGTGGGGTACATGCGCGTGCTATGTAAGGACTGCGCCTCCAAACTGGCGGAAGCGACCTCCACGGCACCCAACGCGGCCAGTGCGGAAATCGCTTTGGATCTTGAGCACATTCGTATGTCGCTCGAAAAGCATCCCGACTTCGATGGTTCGTTGGAGTTACACAGGCTCAATGCAGTCATAGCGCGACTTCGCACGTAGCCTGGACTTTGTACAACATGTCAAGTTCCTTTCATATTGTAGGCGAGGTGGGCGCTTTGGTGTACGTGAGAAATGATCGGGCAACCAGGGGTGCTAAGGATGAGAGGCTTCGGCCTACCTATACGTACAGTGTCCCGGCCATGTGCATCATCACCGACACCTCGCCAACGTGTGGAGGGAACTTGACACGTCGTACAACAGGCCAAGGTAGCCATGGGGAGTAGTGGTTCCACGCCGGAGGGGTTTCGACCCCCAATTAGCCCGTCGCCGTCTCGCGTGGTAGTCGGCGATACTCCCCACAGGCTACCGTTGGCCGAGCGTTGTGCGCCATGCGTCCCTTTTGAGAATTGTTGTAAAGGAGCCGTTGAAGCTATGTCGTGTAAATGCCAGGGATGCGGAAATCAGTACCGTATTGATATAGGCGTGCCAGACGAAATTTGGGAGCGCATCCAGCCGTCTGGTAAAGCCGTGGGGGCTGGTCTGCTTTGCGGGTCGTGTATCGTGGCACGCCTCGAAGCGATGGGCGTGTACGGCTCCTATGAACTGGTGGAAAGTGGGAGTTACATCCCACAACAGCCGCAGTGCAAAACGGGCAAAGGGTGGCAAGTGAGCGTACCGCATCGCACGGTGCGGCGGACGTTGGTTGGTTGCAATATGCGACCGACCATATTATAAACCGCTCACTGGAGGTTATCATGTTAACGAAACTGTTTTGGCTGTCCGAGAGCAAGAAGGGTATCTACAAGTATACGTGGGAAAACCGGCTTATTCTTTTCGTCGGTATTCCGATTTGGTATTCGCGTTCATTCCGTTGCAAAAGTGATGCGCGATAACCCGTTCGCTAAACTGGTGGAGCGGTCGCATACAACAACCAACAGCGCCAACCTGCCACTTGTCAATGTAGCAGGGGGCCAGGCGCAGCAGGTGTAGCGCGAACGTTAGGCAAAACGTGGCGACTTCTGGATTTGTATGGCACCCATATGAACGCGACCTCGACGACCTCGACACGGAGCGTCTATACGATGACCAGTGTATTATCGAAAGGCACCACCAACGGACGTGCTACTATCGCTCAAAAATCATGCGGTGGGAGGATGATTACCTACGGGGTGCCATTGACTATGGAGAGTCGCCACGCATCGCCTAACACGGGCAACCCGCCACGGGAGGGTGATACGTGAGTGTACCGCAGCGGGTGGTGCCCGGGACGTTGGTGGAAACGGCCTTCGGGCCATATCATAGGAGCGCTACATGAGGAAACGAGTTGGTCCGTTCATTCTGCAAGAGATAGACGGTACGTGGAGAGGGCAATGGTGTGGACCTATTCTTGACAGGTTCGCCACAGAGGAGGAGTGCCTTGCCGCGCTCCGAAAAATTGAGCCGAAGCCCGCATCCACCAACAAGCCCAGCACGCCATGCGCGAACTGTGGATACACTGGTGAGGCCTTTATACACGTTAGAACATGTCCTGCATGTTGGGAAAGCGGGGTGTAGGCACGGCGTGCGTGGGCCGAACCGTTGTGATGCCAGAACAGGAGCTTTCGTATTGTGAGCGCGGTTAAAGAGATAGATTCCGAATGGTAGCTCGCTCGATTCCGAAGGCGGGCCCCCGGAAACGCTGCCAAAGGGTCTCCCCCGCCGACGGTTCACCGCGCTTTACTTGCGGAGGCTCCTGTTCCAGCTCACAACAGGCCAAGGTAGCCATGGGGAGTAGTGGTTCCACGCCGGAGGGGTTTCGACCCCCAATTAGCCCGTCGCCGTCTCGCGTGGTAGTCGGCGACACTCCCCACAGGCTACCGTTGGCCGAGCGTTGGCTGAAATTCTGGCCTGAAAACCAGATATTATAGGCGGGCGGAAAACCAAGACGGCGCGTCGTGCGCCGGGGAGAAATACAAATGCAAGAAAAGCAAAAAGTGATACAAGTCAACGATCCGTGCGCAAAGTGCGGGTCACATTATCGTCGAGGATTTCGTGTGTGCAATATCTGCGGTACTGATAACGAGCCATCAATGCCGTCGGATTTGTACAAGGAAAAAAAGACACGCCGTCCTGCAAACAAGCGCTGGTAACAATGAACAAGCAAGAGGCAAAAACATACAAGCCACGAGAACAACAGTACAACTTGTTCAGAGACCAGTCTGTTATTGTCGGAGTTATTTGTCTGTCTGGCGGCAATCATGCGAAAAACCGCAACATTTCTTTTGCGGCAAACGGGATGAATGCCATATTGTCTGAGCTAAGGTATCAATACGAGTATGTCACGGTAGACCGTATTAAGGACTACTCCGTGTGTCTATTGTCTCTCACGTCAATTTCAGATGTTGAGCAATCCGCGTTGCAGATACGTCCTGAACACAAGGGCTCCTGCACGGTTATTGCGGGCGGGCAGGGATGCTTGTCTATTTATCCGATAATTAATATTGTTGACGTGGCTGTTTTTGGCCGGGCTGAGGGGCAAATCAACGACATAATTGATGGCGCAACACCAGATAATGTGTGGCGGAAAGAAATTGACCCGTACATGTCTGGGAGATACCAGTTGCGACAGCATCAGTATTTTGTCGGTGGCGAATGCGCTGTTGGTTGTCGCAAAAAGTGTTTTTTTTGTCAATACACATGGACTCGAAAACATGTCACAACTGGGGCGGGATACTCTCACGGCTCAGATTTGGTTACACCAGAAGAAGATTGGAGCGGTCTTGCGGTTACTAAGCCCGGTAGATATACAACCGCATGGGATGGATGGTCAGAGCAAACAAGGATTGCAGTCAACAAGCACATAATGGATGTGCAAATACACGACAAGCTGACCGGGATCATGGCAAGTAATTTTTCGTCAGTTGTCAATCTCAAGATATTCAACATTGTATGGTATCCGTGGGAAACTGAAGCAAGCCTGACAGCCGATATTGCGACTACCTCAAAATTACTTGCGTCAGTCGATGCAGAGTCAGGAACAAGAATACTCATTATGTTTTTGGTAACTCCGTTTTCTCCGGAGCCGCTTACACCGATGGCCGATTACCCAGCAAACGTTACAGTAGACACACGTGGAATATTTGAGCGCATTGGCAGGCAAGTTTACAAGGGCAAAAAAATAGAGGCGTTCGTTTTGCCACAAATTAACAGCGGATTTACTTTGGCAAAAAGGGTGTTAATTAATCGCGGCATCAGTGGTGCACAATTGACAAAAATAATCAAGAAATGTGCTAAGTATCCGGCATCTGAAAAGGTAAAGGTGATGTCTGATTATATAGACATGCATGTCTTTGGGTGGTTGCGCATGGAAAGCAATCTTGAGTCATACTGCAAAATACCAAAATCAAGAGCGCACGTCCTGTGCGCGGAACCGCCCGCAGAACACTATGGAACAGGCCAGAACATCGGCCAACATCGGCAGTATGCAATACCGCTGGACACTAAGGAATAACTTTACTATAGGCGGTACAGCATACTGCCGCGAAGCGTTGGGATACCATGCTCAGTTGATTATAGGGAGGCGCGAAATGATGCCTTGTAAGGATTGTTTGATTCGACGGTATTGTCACATACATTATCCAAGTGCCTTTGCGCCATGCGCCTCCCGATCTAAGGTCGAAAGCACGGCACCCAACACGGCCAGTGACGCCATTTCCGCAATAGAAGGAGCGCTTCGTATAAAGGACTTGTGGCGACCACCGGCGGACACGCGAATCACCGAAGACGATCCACATTGGGGCGAATATGTAGCGCTCCAGGAAATGTTGAATAATTTCGAGTCCGTAGTGCGGAAACAGCGCACGTAGCCGGACCGGTAGGCTCCCTCATGGAATTTTACAGCGAAACGGATCCGTCAATCCTGGCGATGTTCCCTACCCTCAGTCATTGGTTCTACGCAAAGGAGGACGAATTGGGGAGCATTCACAAGGTCCGTTTCGGCAGAGAGTTGACAAGGGCTGCGAAGTTCGAGTCCGATACCTACATGACGGCCGACTGTCTCAGGCAGTTGGCCGACTTCATGGATTCTCTCGACTAAGCAAATGCGCAAGAGAATAATAGGACGAGCTACGATGGTTGGCTGGCTGACGGGCAAGGCGATTGTCGGGATGGTGCATCTCATGTACCAGAATACGACTGCCGGTCGTTTCCTGCGGTCTCTCATGGGGGTGCTGCTCGCGGAGTGCCACCGTCGCAGATTGAGGATAGCTTTCCCCACCGCATCTTGCTCATGGTGCTGTGATACTGCGGATGTAGAAATTCAGATCGAAAACGGGTGTCAATACTGTGCTCGGTGTGGCCGCAGACTGCGCACGTAGCCGGCACCGCTGAAAGAGGCTCCTGTTCCAGCACACAACAGAGAATTGCGCATGTGTCAAACTGAAACAAGGCGGAAGGTACTCCCAGCAATGAAACCCAAAGAGGTTAAATCAGCACCCCAGATTTTCGCGATAACTTGAAAACATGTCCCGACTACCCGAAGTATGAAAAGGATGAAACGAATATGCCCAAAAAGGGCGTGAAAAGGGCGAAGACGGCGAAGACGGAAACGGAGTCGTTTTTGGAGCTGTCGAGGCATGTAATGGGCAGGGAGGCGGCTGTGGTCCTGGGGGTGGACCGGTCGACGGTGCAGAGATGGGTGGTGGACAGGGGAGCTCCGAGGAACGAGGACGGGACGTATGACCTGCCGACACTGATCAAATGGGCACTGTCGAAGGGGGCATTGCACGTCCAGGGGGAGGCCAGGGCGAAGGAAGCTGACCGGAAAGCGATCGCGCAGCGTGAGCTGATCGAGGAGCGGGTGCGTAGGCTGCGGGAGGAGACGTATCCGCGGTCGCTGGTGCATGAGGTGGGTGCGAAGCAGATCGTGGAGCTGCGGCGGTTCGTCGAGGAGTCGTTCAGGCGGAATGTGGACCAGTTTCGGAACAAGAATCGGGAGCAGTTGCTGGTGCTGTTCGAGGAGTACGGTCGGCAGATGTGTGAGGCGTTCGCGGCGGCAGGAAAGGAGATCGCGGAGTGATCTTCGACTTCCCAACACACTCCTTCCCGTGGTGGCCGGACTCTTCTCCCTTTATGCGTCCGCGGCCCCCGATCCTGCCGTCGGAGTGGGCCGAGAAGCACTTCCGTTTGTCTACGGCCTACGCGACTCAGGGACCCATCACGCTATTCCCCTGGCAGGTCGACGTGATCAACTCCCCGATCGAGTACCAGACATCCGTCTGGATCGCGCCGACGCAGACGGGCAAGTCCATGCTCGCCGAGGCATACACAGGGTACCTGATCGACCGGCGACACGGCAACATCATGTTCGTCTATCACAAGAAAGAAACCGTCGCGGACGTGTTCGACGAGCGATTCAAGCCGATGGTCAAAGAAGTTCCGGCGATCCGTCGATATTGGGATGGCGACGAGGACAACCTGACAAAGCGCCGATTCAAGTTCCGCCATCTGATCATGCGCATTGCCTCGGCCGGGACCCGCGGGGACATCGCGGCTCATAATGCGCCCTACACGATCGGGGACGAGTTTGCGAAGTGGCCGAGAAAAGAGGGCTTCGATCAAGTCAAAATGCTTAAGGGGCGCACGCAGGCATCGGTCATGCTGGGCAAGGAGACGCGGGCTCTGTACCAGACATCGCCGATCGACGATCAGGACAAGTCCTGGGCGATTTGTCACGACCCACATATCCGGTTCACTCGGCCCTACGTCAAGTGCCCACACTGCGGGACCTGGATCTGCATGCAGGACAAGCATATCCAGGAGAAGCCGAACCGCAAGGGAGTGAAGGACCACAACCCGCAGCGGATCCGCGCGGCGCGTGCGGCGTGGTATCAGTGCCCGGTTAAGGGATGTGGGAAGGAGATCACCGAGGAGCAGCGATATGAGATATGGCAGCGGCCGGTATGGGCCGATGAGCGCGAGAAGATCGACCAGGACGGGAAGGTGCACGGCAAGGTGCAGTCAGAGACTGTGGTCCGGCAGTGGAACCGGTTGGTGGTCACGTCCTGGACCTTCGCCGAGTGCCTGGCGTGCTTCTTCGAGGCATACCAGAGCGCGGATTCCGAAGCGCTCAAGACGTACGTGAATGAGGACATGGCAGATTGGGTACGCACGAAAACGAAGCGCGTGTCGGAGAACTACCTCGCATCGAGGATGGGCCGGTACCACATGATCGGGACTCCAGGCGCCACGGTGCCGGAGGGGGTGGCTGTGGTGCTCTGCGGGATCGACACGCAGGACGGAGGGTTCTACTACGTGATCCGTGGATTTGGGTTCAACGTGGAGAGTTGGCTGCTGCGGTGCGACTTCGTGCAGTGCGACATGAGCGAGGACCGCTATCAGAGTAAGCCCCAGAACGTCCTGGCACGGCTACAGGAGGAGCTGGGACGGTACCCCCTTGAGAGGCAGGGAGGACAGAAGCTGGGCATCGCAATGGGACTGATCGACCGCGGGGGTCACCGTTCGACGGACGTTGACTACATCGTGGGTCGGACGGCGTATCTGTACCCATATATCGGGACAACGTATCACCAGGCCCCCCTGATCGAAATGAAAAAATCGGGGATCTACCATGGGCATACGCGCAACTTGTCCCGGCAGGTGGCGAAGGAAATCGAGGGCCCGATCTGGCATATCCCGCAGGACTGTCCACCGGCGTACATGGAGCAGGTGCTCAACCACTACGAGGAAGAGTACACCGACACCCGCGGTCACACTAAACGACGATGGGTAACCGGGGACGACCATGGAATGCCGGACCACTATCGGGACTGTGAATGCATGATAGCCGGCGTACGGCAGATTCTGAGCCTGGAACGTGAACTCAACGATGAGAGCGTCGTGCGGGTCATAGGAGAAGCGCAGACGATCAAGGATGCGCCGGAGGAGGAAGACAAGGGCGGGCGCGAGAAGGAGCAGAAACGGCAGTACAGCGACTATCTTAGCGAGGTAACCAAAGGGCTCGAAGGCTGGTAGGAGGTACCATGACGAAGAGAGGCAGACCATCGCAGAGCAAGATCAGGCCACCATACAGGGTGGTCCGGCGCACGACGTACCCGGACTTGGAGCGCCTGTGCAACGAGCAGCACGGTGACGGATACGATCTGAACGCGTCATTCAGGATCCCCGGGGAGGGATACGAGTTCTTGTTCAAGCGACGGGACGCAATAGAACTCGCAACCCCTTGATTTTCCCCAAAACAATCCCCAAAAACACCCCCTAACTTGACATTTCTTGCAATCGACTGTACATTATGTGTACATGGCTGCAAGATTTACCGCCACAGACGTATCCAATATTCGCGCCGCACTGGTGACCATCGCTACGCGCGGGTCCGCGTCGGTCACGATCGCTGGTCGCACCCACACCTACATCGACATTGACAAGCTCCGTTCCCTGCTGCATGAGGCCGAGGCCCAGGTCAACGCCGACACCTACGGCGGGACCATCCCGGTCGCATTCACGGAGGTCGACGGATGACCGGGGCGTGGTGGGAGAAACACGCCCATCGGGCTGGACAGGCGCTTTACAGCGTGTCTAAGCGGCTCTGGCCCCAGGCGTACCGGATGCAGCACGTCGAACATTGGGCGGAGTACAGGCGCCGTATCGCTTCCTATCTCACCGATGTTACCGGCATGTTCTCCGCTCATTACGATTCGGCGAGCACCGACCGGTTGCACGGCGACTGGAGCACGAACTACGGCACTCACTACGACAACCTGCGGGACTCCTGGAAGACAATCGTCGCGCGGGCAATCAAAGCAATCGACAACTATCCGCATGCAGCGGGGCTACAAACATCGATCCTCGGCAACGTGATCGGTACCGGTATCCGACCCCGGCCCAATGTCCAGACGAAGGACGGCAAGTCGGTCGAGGGCGTCAACAAGGCGCTGGAGGAGGGCTGGAAGCGATACAACGACCAGTGGGACGCGAAGCAGGGAGCGTCGTTCGTCGGCAAGCAGCGGCTGATGCTGTCGGAGATCATGAAGACGGGAACGTGCCTGACCAACAAGGTCCGTGCCCCCCGGGAGAATTACCTCGGGGTGCAGTCGCAGGTCGTCCACCTCCTCCGGCTCGACGACTCCCACGACCGGGATGACATAAGCTTGGAGGAAGGTCTCAAGGGGAGTCAGACTGTCTTCGGGGTCAACATCGACGAGAACGGGGCTCCGGTGAGCTACTGGATCCAGGGGGTCAAGCGGCCAGTGTCCGCAACGGTCATGCACGCATCGTACCGGGAGGACTCCAGCGAGCAGTATCTTGGCAACTCGTGGTACACACAGGCGCTGAAATTCCTTTGGGGCAACGAACAGCTTATGAAGGACACGATCGTTGCGTCCCGTATCCAGAACATGGTGATGTTGCTGGTCCCGAATGCGATCGCTGGCAATCTGATCCGCAACAACCGCAATACCAATGATAACGTGGAGTGGGAGCCGGGGAAGGTCTGGCAGTATGACCCCAAGTCCGGCAAGCCGGAAGTAATATCGACGTCCCAGAACGTCAAGGATGTCCTGAACCCCCTCCAGAAGCTCATGCTGCAGGGCATCGGCGCAAGCATGGGTCACAGCTACCAGACATTCACGCGCGACACCGGGGATATGTCTTTCTCCTCCATGCGCGGGAACACGATCGAGGACCGGCGTATCTACCGCGTGATTCAGGCTTTTTTCATAGAGACGTGCCTGCAGTGGGAGTGGGACTACTTCGTGGGGCGCATGTTCCTCGAAGGGCACATGGGCAGCGCGGGGATGAACGACTACATGCGCGACCCATGGCACTACAATCGGGCAATGTGGCGCACGGACGGCTGGGATTGGGTCGACCCGCTGAAGGACGCCAATGCCAACATCGCATTGGTCAACAATCGAATGCTGAGTTTGGAGCGGTTCTACGCAGAGCGTTACGGTGCCGATTGGCGTGAGGAGCTGCGTCAGATTTCGGACGAGGAAGAGGAACTGAAGACGCTCGGTCTGGATCGTACGAAGGAGCAGGCGCAGGGCAACACGGACGAGGAAGATGAGCAGAAAGAACGAGACGAGCGTGCAGCGCGAGGGTAAGACCGTCCGGGTGAGGTACACACCTCCCGGACTGGCTGTGCCGATAGACATGGACGTGGAGGCTGTGACAACCGAGAACGAGGAGCGGCGGTATGCCAAAGAGAAAACGGTTTCGCTCTGATATCGCCTACGGGTTGGAAAAACCCGAGAGCGCGGTCGACCGCGAAGAGGGTGTGATCAGTGGGTATGCCGTAATGAGCAAGGGGGAGGTCCGCGGGCATGGCATGGAAGCGGACGACACGACCATCGATCAGGTGGTAGAGCTGGGCAATGCTGCAAAGAGCGGGATCAAAACGCGCTTCGGGCATCCCAACATGAGCCAGACGGCGTTCGGCACGTATTTGGGCCGATCCGTGAACTTCCGGCGCGACGGCGACGTTGCCCGGGCCGACCTCCATCTGAGCGATTCGGCGGAGTATTCCCCGAACGGCAACCTGTCTGAATACACGTTCCAGATGGCCGAGGAAGAGCCGGACATGTTCGGGGCGTCAATCGTGTTTTCGGGCGATCCGGTGAAGCGCTTGAACGAGGATGGTACGGTGCAGAAGGATGACAACGGCAACGAACTACCACCCGTGACGCGGCTCGAGAAATTGTATGCCGCTGATGTCGTTGACGACCCGGCAGCCAACTCCGGTATGTTTTCGTCTACAGCGCAACTAAGCGCAGAGATGACCGAGCGCCTGGATGAGCTGCTGGAGTCCGAGGACGCAATCGAAGCGTGTAGATCATTCCTGCGGCGATACCGCAATCTCAGGGGGCACAACAAGCGGGTCGATCGCATCGCGGCGAAACTGGAAAACGCACTGAGTCTGATGGATGACTCGCAACCAGAGGAGGCACCCATGGGGAAGCCCAACACCGACCCCCAGGCCCCTGAGACGGACGGCGCCCTCAAAGCGGCGCACGACAGGGAAACCGAGGAGGCCAGAAAGCAGGCAGCCGAGGAGGCGACACAGGCCGAGCGGAAGCGCCAGACGGAGATCCGCACGTCCTGCCGGTCACTGAAGTTGCCGGAGGAGTTCGCGGATGGTTTGATCGAGAAGGGGCTCTCGATCGAGGACGCGCGCAAGGAGATCATCGAGAAGCATGCCGCGGAGCTGCAGCCGGCCCCGGTGGGCGGTCCCTCCGTCCTGCAGGACAACCGGGACAAGATGCTGGAAGGCATCGAGACGGCGATCGACTGCAAGTTCGACCTCGGCGTGACTCCCGAGAAGCGGAAGGCAAACCGTGGGAACGAGTTCCGCGGGATCGGGCTGCAGAGCCTTGCGCGGGTGACGCTCGAAGCGGTCGGGGTTCAGGGCATCTCGCGCATGAGCGCTGAGGAGTTGTACCATGAGGTGATCCGGCTGGAGGCGTCAAGCCAGGGGACCGGCGACTTCACGAATATTTTGTCCAACACGGCGAACAAGGCGTTGCTGACCGGGTGGGAGGAAGCTCCCCCCTCGTACACGCGCTGGACCAAGCAGAAGTCCTTGTCGGATTTCAAGACAGCCGACTTGGTCGCGACCAGCGCCTACGCGGGAATCGCGAAGGTGCCCGAGGGTGACGCGCCGAAGATGGGGACGTTCCGCGACAACAAGGAACAGGCCAAGCTCGAAACGTATGGCGGAAAGTATGTTCTCACACGTCAATCCATGATCAATGACGACCTGTCACAGTTTGCGGTGATCCCGCGGGCAATGACCGGGGCGCTCCGGCAGAACATCAACAACGACGTGTACAATTACGTCTGGGGCACGGACGGTGTCGGACCGACGATGCTGGAGGACGACGTGGCCATGTTCAACGCGGCGAGCCACAACAATCTCGTGGCCATCGGGTCGGGCGGAGCACCGACGAAAAGTGCCTTCGGGGTGGGCTGGATCGCGATGGTCACGCAGCAGGTCCTCAAGGGCGACGAGAACGAGACGCAGCGTCGGCACATGGCCAACCGGCCGCGGTACATCCTGCACGGGCCCAACACCGCACAGGTCATCTACGAGCTCACGCAGAGCGCGTTCTACGCCGCGAGTGGGGACGATGGGAGCAATAGCGGAACGCAACTGGCCAACATGTACGGCCCCGGGGCCTCGCGTTCGCTGGAGCCGATCGAGGAGCCGCTGCTGGACTACCTGATCACGGATACGGCGACGTATCCGTGGTACCTGGCTGCGGACTCGAACCTGGTCGGCACGATCGGTGTCTTCACACTCAATGGCGCCGACGCGCCGCGGTCGTCCTCGCGTCCCTCCATGGTTGGGGAAGCCGAGGGGATGCACTGGCAGGTCATGATGGACTACGACATCGCGGCCGAGGACTGGCGCGGGATGTACTGCAACACCGGCCGATAGTCTCGGAACGGTAAACCGATAACCACTACCGAGGAGGTAAATGTGGCCTCAGTAGCAACGAGAGAAGGTCGGCTGAAGCAGACAATCAAAGACGCCGACCAGCTCAGATGGCAGAACGGCACCGGAGCGGCGGTCTCCGTGGGCGAGATCATCGCCATCACTACCGCGAGCGGGAAGCGGATGGCCGCGATGGTGCTCACAAGCGAGGCGGGAACATCGACAATCGCCGCGGACGCCTGGGGGCAGGTGCTCATTCGGGGCCGTGTCAAGGTTGACAAGTCGGAGTCGACGGCATTTGCCCAGGGGAAGACGGTCTGGTGGGACGCCAGTGCCAACCAAGCGGATTCGTCGGCAACTGCCAACACGATGAGTGATTTTGTCGTAGGCATGTGCACGACGGCTGCGACGGCGGCGGCGACAACGGTCGAGGTCGACCTGAACCAGGGGCCGGACGAAGGTTCGCCTGGGTCGAGTTCGTCAAGTAGCTCGTCCTCGTCCTCGTCCTCGTCCTCGTCGAGCAGCTCGTCGTCCTCGTCAAGTAGCTCGACCGCTGCGGGCTAAACGAGGGCTCTCAGCATTGTAGGGGGGGCCTCGGCATTAGCCCAGGCCCCCTTTTTCGCAGGGAGGGCATAATGTCGGACGGGTACTGCGATCAGCACTATTTGGTGCAAGAGACGCACGAAAAAGTGTGTCAGATTCATACCGCATTTTTTGGCAACCCGGATGACAAGGATGATCCGGGAGGCATGCGCGCAACCGTCGCAATGCACGAGAGCGCATTGCGGACCATCCGTCGAATCGGCTGGATTGTCCTGGGAGTAGTTATACCGATCGCTGTAATTGCGTTGTTTTCGTTGGGGCCGATACGACTATGACGATTGACCTGCAGGCCGACATGGACACTGTTTTCCTTGACTCCGGGTTCGAGGAGGACATCGTGTATACGCCGTCCGGCGGCTCAGCGGCGACCATTTCGGCGATTGTGGACAGAGGCCCACCGATCCAGGCCGGGCGAGCCCGCGGGGTCGACAGCAACCCGAACAGGCGGCACGAGGTGACGATCTACGTGAGTACGACCGACGTCCCGACGGTTACGCCGAATGAGGACACGGTGCAGGTCAAAGCGCGGGTCGGGGACAGTATGACGCGGACGATGACTGTGCGATCGGTGATTTCCAGTGACGCGGGCTGTCAGCAGCTCGCATTGGGGTGGTAGGCATGCCGGAACTGGTGCTCAAGGGAAAGGTCAGAGGCGCGAACGAGGTCGCGCGAGGCATGGCCCTTGCCCCTCGTGTCTACACGCGCTTCTGTTACGCCTGGTTCCTCGACGAGCGCGGGAGGTTCCTGGGAGGTCGCGGCAGCCGCTCGAAGGTATTCAAGGGCTACCGTGGCATTCTGGGACGCAAGCCCAGGCGTCGACGAAAAGGCAAGTGGCCCCCGCAGCTTATTGGACTGTTCAAGGGCTACGTGAACCAATCGAGGCGGATCCAGGGGATGTCTCTGCGGATGGGCGCCGGACTCAACCGGCGCACACAGATGCACAAGGCCATCGAGGCGCAGATGGAAGGGGCGCTGATCACGAGTAGCCGAGAGATGCCTGTCCCGATCTACCGCAATATCCAGGCGGCCGGGGGGCCTGCTCGTGGGTACTGGAAGGGGAAGGTGTTCAAGCGCGCGCTCATGTACAAACGGCTGGTTCGGATCCGTGATGGCCGGAGATCGTTGTACTTCCTGAAGACCGGTCGGCGCACCAGTCGCACGGGCCGGCGCTTCCTGCGTCGGGCCTTAATGTTCGTGGGTATGCACACGATACGGCTCCGGCCGACGCTCACAGGGCGCTACGACTTCTTTGCGCGCTGGAGTCGGGCTGTCCCGAAGGTGTTGCTCCGCGGTCAGGGCATGATGGACCGTGCAACGAAGGCTGTACTCGAAAAGGGCAGACGGGATTGGGGCAGGTAATGGCTGACTGTATTGACGAACTGATCACCAATGACCTGGAAACGACGCTCGAAGCCACGTCGATATTGGGAGCCGTGCCGGGGGCGGTGGAGCGCGAGCGGACCTATCTGCTGATCAACAATCGCTACCCGTTCGTCGAGATCCAGGGCCCCTTCGTCGAGGTCGATACGCAGACGTACGAAGTGGCGATGTCGATGCTCGGCTACCTGATCCTTGTGTACGTCAAGCACTCCGACGAGGAAGTGAGCGAGGACGAGATCACGCGATATGCGCGCAACGTCGCAGCGGACGTAATCAAGGGACTCATGGTCGACCCGACGCGCGGCAACAACGCACTAATCACCAAGATAACAGAACGCGGGTATGGCTTCGGGGAGGGGGACGACACGATCGACTTCTTCGTGTACGTCGGGATCGAAATCACAGCGCGAGAAGATTCTACTGACCCATACAGTCTCGGGTAACAAAGGAGTGTAACATGGTCGAGGAACTGAAGCTCTTTCTACTCGGGGTGCAGGAGGCGGAAGGAACGCCGCTGACATCGTTGACCCGGGACAACCTGGTCGAGTGCACTCCTGACTCGAAGATCGAGCCGGACGTCCGCGTCGCTGAAATCAACCTGGTCGGAGGTGGGTACACACAGGACGCAGCGGTTCCCGGCCGGCGCGTGTGCAACGTGACGCTGGGTTTTCCCATGCGCGATTTCGGTGATGGTATACAGGCGGATTGGGTCACAGCTTGGAGGGGAGCCGGCGCGAGCGTGACCGAGAACAACGGCTACTATATCGTCAAGTTTGTCAACACCGGGCACGTTGCCTGCACGGTCTGGGAGTACACCGGGGCGCAGGGGTCCAGCGCATCCAATCTCGGGAAAGCCGGAAACGTCAAGTTCGACTGGCGCATGACGCTCGACTTCAGCGGCGACACGTACGGGAAGCTGGAGCTGACCGGCGTCGGTCGCTACACAATCCCGTCGGCCGGCACGCATCCGTCCATCAACAAAAACAAGTCCAACGTACCGGCTCTCATGGGCGTGACCATGAATCTGGTTGGTTCCAGCTCATTCCGTTGTCTGAATCTGGAGTTCCAGGGCAACCAGGGAACAGAAGCGACGACGCTTCCGACCCACGCATCCGGTGTCGGTGTCTCGAAGATCACGACCCGCAAGATCAAGTGGACCGCGAAGGTGTACCGGGAGGCGGTCGGAACGGTCGATCCTGAGACCATGCTCCAGGACGTGACCACGGGCAACACGAACGTCTATTGGGGCGCGAGCGACAAGCTCAAGATCAACGCCTACGACTGCCAAATTACCAAGGTCACTCCGTCCGACGAGAACGGGGTCCAGACGTTCGACATCGAGGGGCAGGTCAATCACAACCGGTTGGAGATCCGTGTCGCCGGTGGTGAGTCGTCAAGCTCGTCCTCGTCCTCGTCCAGTTCGTCGAGTTCGTCCAGCAGCAGTTGATGGGTACATGAACACTTTTCATTGGGGGCACCATGATACCTATACGACCGGGCGCGACCCTTGAGGTCGAGCACGACGGCGTGACCTACCGACTTCGGTATCTCACTGAAGAACAGTATCAAATCGGCTTCATGCAACTGCAGGACCAGTGGTCTGCCGCGCGCAAGCCATACGTCGAGCGTGCGCGCAAGAACTTGGAAAAGCACAAGCCTGCCCTGCCGAAAGGCGAGGACGCGGACAACCTGCTGATGCTCGAAGTCGAACGGCTGATGCAGGCAGACGCCGATTTCGTTGCCAAGCAGATCCAGTACAATAGGCGTCTGGTCGACATCTTTGTGGTCGGATGGAGTGGCCCGAACGTGGCCGAATTGCCGAAGGACACGAAGCCGAGCGATTGCTTTGGCGTCAACGCGCTCCCGAAGCTGCAGGAGCTGATCTATGAGCACGTCGTGGAACTGACGGGCTTGACGGAGGACGAAGCAAAAAAATCATAGCGGCGGCGTTCGTGGTCAATGGGCGGCTGCCGATGTTCAACTGTAAGACGTGCACGCCGCAGGACAAGAGGAGGCGCGGGTGCGTAAGACCGTTCAAGAGAAAAGAGATTTGGCATACCGATGAGTGCTTTTTCTGTGGGGGCAAATACAGTAAGTGTGTTCATTGCGGGGGGAAGGGGCGGATACCGATACGGCAATGCCCCCAAGCTGCTGCGGATTCGTCTCTCCTCCCGTTCTTTTTTCCATGGCTGCACTCGCAACAGTTGGCGTGGCCGGATGGTAGGGGGCGACTGTTTCAGGTTCGCAAGCTGGTCGAGGCATTTGATCTGCTGTACTTCTATCACACCAAGTTCGAGGTAGACGCATGTCGAGGCGCATCGAAGTCATTCTCGGGGCGAAAGACCAACTAAGTCGCACGTTCGCGACGGCGACAGGCAAGGTCGAGCGGTTCGCCGATCAGAGCAAGCGTGCGTTCAATCAACTGGCCTCGTTCCGCAATATCGCCGCGATAGCTGGCATCGGCTACATCGGCAAGCAGTTTGTCGACGCAGCGGCAAAGCTGGAGGTATTTCGCAACCAGCTGAACATCGTAACCGGGAGCGCGGGGCAGGCCGCGCAGGCGCTGGAGGCCATTCGAGAGTTCGCGCGCAAATCGCCGCTCGAAACCGAGGACGTAGTGCAGAGCTATGTCCGTATGCGCTCCGTGGGGATCAATCCGACCATCCAGCAGATGGAAACGCTCGGCGGCGTTGCGGTCCTTATGAACCGACGAATGAGCGAAGTATTGCAGGCGTTTATTTCGATGGAGAAAGAACCGCTACGCAATCTCGGTGTGGAGATTGACAAGACCGGGAGCAAGGCCATTATCACGAGCGGGAATATCCGACGCGAGGTGAAGAAAGACACGGAAAGCATCCGCGAGGCACTGCTGGACGTGTGGGGCGAGCGCTTCCCGAATGCGATCAAGACGGCGGCAAACACAACGACTGCACATATCGCGGTCATGAAATCCGAGTTCTTCGAGTTGGCTGCGACGGTTGGCCAGGTATTTCTGCCAGTCGTTAAAAAGCTGGCCGAAGCGTTCGGCATGATTGCGTCGAGTCTCCGTAGCGGCTTCACTTGGCAAGGGAAATTTGCTACTGATTGGGTGGACAATGCGAAAGAAACATCTGGTCTACTACAGGCGCAGGCGCGAGTGCGGAGTAGGATCAATGATGAGCTGCAGAAGGAGGTTCAGAATCAGACTGAGCTGCAACGTCTTTATGGGAACCTGGCCAGGAATCAGCAGCGTCTCAACAAGCTCGCCGAGGATAAGGCGAGAATGGAGCGGATACGCCAAGCCACTGGTGCGAATCCATGGGGTGGCGGTGCCGTATTGCCTGGCACTGGAGAGTTGGGGGGCGGTACCGGTGGCAAGGGCAAAGGCAAGGGCGCAAAGACCGCGAAGGGCGCCGAGTTCTTCGGATTCGGCGAGCGCTTCGAGGCCAGCATGGATGCTCAACAGCGCATGCTGGAGCTTAACGAATGGATGCAGCGTCGCGAAATCGAGAACGAACAGGAACTGACGCGCGCGAAGCGGGAAGAGCTGGAGAAGCGGCAAGCGGACTTGGAGATACACCTTCGGCAGCAGGAACAGCTGGAGCGCATGTACAGCCGTGCGCGTATGGACATGGCGCGTACGGTGACCCATGGCCTTGGCAATATCCTAATCGGATACGCCGAGAAGGCAGGGCAGTCTCAGAGGCAGCTCGCACAGACACGCAAGGTGATCGGCCTTATCACCGCTACAGTGGACAGCTTTGTCGCTGCAAACAGTGCCATGCGTGACACCCCGGGCCCCTATCCGGTCAAGGCCGCAGCGTACGGTCTGACGCTCGCCAAGGGCTTTGCCAGTGTTGCCATGATCGCTGCCCAGCCCCTCGCCCGCGGCACGGGTTTCTTTGGCGGCGGGATGGCTCTCGTAGGTGAGGAGGGGCCGGAGCTAATGCGGCTCCCCCGCGGGACGCAGGTATACAACACGCGGCAGACACGCCAGTCCATCGGTAGCGTGACGTTCTCGCCGCAGGTGGTCGTCCAGGGCAACGCATCCGATGCGACGGTGACGCAGATCGAGAGTTCCCTGCAGGGGTTGGCTAATCAGTTCGAAAACGCGCTACGGTACGGCTACATCGACCCGCGGCGTTTGGGGATAGCAACCATATAGAGAGGCAAGTAGGTGATTCGGACCTTCGAGCTGCATGCTGGTGGTACGGCGTACACATTCCCGCTCCCTGAGTGGGAGTACGCCGTCACCTACCATCTCGCCATGCATCACCAGCCGGTGCTCCCCCGGGGGTACGTGATCTGGGACGATGAGGCCAGCAATGACTTCCGGACCTGTCAGTGCCGTTTCCTGCTCGACGCAACGGACGCTCAGACGCTCTGTGGGATCGCGAATGACGTCGACAAGGGTAGGGGGAGTGAGGTGAAGCTCCGACTCCGATCCGGCTGTGGGTGGCATCCTGCGGGGCCTGATAAGGGGGAGAGCGGCGACTTCCTGGCACGGTTCCTGTCGGTGAAACCCGGGGGGGTCCTGGAGAGCCCCTGGCAGCACTTTCGCGTCGAGGTCGAGTTCCTGTTGACCTCCATCCCGGCCTATGCCCTGCCGTCCGAGGTATCCGAGGGGGATCTCCAGATCGGGACGATTACCGGGCTACGGTACCCCCCCGACTTTCCGGAACCCGATACTGTGTACGACGTGACGACAGCAGTCACCCGGGACGGCACCGGGAAACCGGTGGACAAGCTGACAGACATCTATACGACCAAATTGCCCATGGTGTGCAATGAGAGCAAGGCGGGAGCGCTGATCAACCACATGGTTGGGACCGTCCGGGACAACACAGTCAGCATTGTTGCTGGGGCCAACAACTTCATATTCGGCCGGGACAACGGCGGGGCCGGGACACATACCTGTTACTGGCTCAATGACATGTTGACAGCGACCCACAGCCGACACGACGAATGGGCCTTCGACCTGAACTTCTACCAGGTGAGTGTCGCCTGATGGCAATCTACATTCACACAGTGCGCATCTACCTGGACACGGCCCCGGCCGGCAATGCCGACATCGGGCTCTATGCCGTCGGAGGCGGGAACAGCCAATTGCGCTGGGCGGAGATTGACCTGTCCAGCTACTCCCCTACTCTGGCCTGGAAGTCCGGGGTGATCGTGCCGGGCGGGATCGGGGACATCACCGAGAGCATCGACCTGCGGCGCAGCGGGGGGCTGTCGAGGGCCGGGGACGTGATGGTCCAGGTAGCCAACACGCTGTCAGTGAGCGGGAGCTGGACGCAGTTCGACAAGGTGCTCTCCGATGCGGACATCGACTTGCAGAATCTCCTGGGGGAGATACGGCGCTTCGAGATATCAGCGGGCGCCTTGGTCGACGCGGACGGAACTGTGATCTACACGGGCAAAGCCGAAGACATCAACTGGACCGAGAAGATCATGTCGATCAAGCTCCAGACGGCGCGGAAAAATCGGGAGGCGTACCTTGGCACACAGTCCGAGGTCGCTGGTGGTGGGACAGTTGATATACCGGTGACTCTTGGAACTATGTACCCCCAGCAGATTGAGGACGAAAGGCGCGACAATTTCGGGGCCATGGTCCGTACGGAGAACACGGACGAACTGTACCTGGAAGGCACGGAAATCTGGCTCGCGTCAGCCGTTCGAATGGTGCGCTTTAGGCCGAATAAGCCGCTGCAGGCGTATCCGGTCGTAGGAGACAACGGCGCGGTACCACCCTTGGAATATGCCGTCAAAGTTGGCGAGTCGGTAAAGTGGTATGACGACGCAGGGGTAGAGATCACTGTAGGCGCTCCGTCCCTTGATAATCTGATCGGGAGGGTGCTGCGTGTCGTTGACGGAGACGGGCAAGGGGAGTATCGAGTAATCACGCTTGCGCGTGTAGATATCGACAACACTCCGACAGTTATCGACGTGACCATTGCTGATTACTTTGAGACGACTCTTGCCGGGAACGCGACTGCAACGGCAACGGACAACTCGTGGGTCGAGATACGCACGGCGTCTATCAAATACGCTCTCGATGTTTGGGAGTGTCGAAACTGGCTGAACGAGGAAGGTACGCCGGTCGGAGAACCCGAGCCGCGCGCGTATGATCCTCAGTCCTCCGTCAAGGTAAGCGCCTTAGATACGACGACGGACGTACAGACCGAGGCCGCTGCATGGGCTCGCGTGCCGGAACAGACTTTCGAGGACGATAGCGGCAAACAGAACGATATGGTGTTGCGAAACCGCTCTCTACACGAAGATTCCGGACGTGTGAAGGACGTTGTGATTACTCCATGTTCGTCCATCGAATGGCTTTCGGATACAGACCTGTCCGACTGGAGCATTGATGCGCCTGTTCATGGTTCTTGGATCAAATTACGTGACGGTGCTTACGGCAGCAGTGAGGAGGCCCCAAGCGCGTATCTAACAACCGAGGAAGGGGCCGTCGGGCTTGGCACAGACAGGAATTATGCAACACGGGCAGGAATCACGATTTATGAACAGGGATCAAAAACACAGGAGCACTATCCCGGAGTAATTGCTTGTCTGTTGCGACTACCTAATCCGCCGGACGGATTCGATTTCGATTCGGTGTACATCGGCATAGACGGTTGGGCAACTATCCCGCGAGCCTCAGACGGGGTCAGCGCAAACCTTTATCTGCAGCACCAGAACTGGATGGGGCCTGTCGTCCAAGATCTGAAGGTCAACATAACGCAAGGGGTATCCAACATTACCTTGACCTACGGTAGCCTTCTCGACGAGTATTACACCAGTCATAGGCCATCGCGGAACAATCGATGGTTCTATTGGGCAGATAGCTCGATATCGGAAGTGTACAATGTTTCTGGGCACGCTACGTTCCAATTGGACGGGGTAACGGATGTAGCCGCCTATCGTGCACTCGACGTGGTGCTGTTCGCTCTGCGGGTCAGCTACGTCCGGGACAACCCGCTGACGGGTGATGTGTTCGAGGCGTACTTGCGTGACTGCGCTGTGATATTCGGAAAGCGGGTTGGGATCAAAGACAAGATGTACACTGGCATCCGGGGTCGCATCTACGGGGACACATGGGACTGATACAATCATTACCAGCCTGGTCGGACGGGGCCCGCTCATGAGCAGCTCCAGCTCGTCAAGTTCCAGCTCATGGTCGAGCAGTAGCTCGTCGTCGACTTCCCAGAGCTCGTCCTCGTCGAGTTCGTCCGGGGCAGCGGGGCGCAAGATCGCAAGTGACTGGATCAAGGATCCCATCGACATCTTGGAGCATATAAAGAGGCTGCAGAACTACTCCGACCAGGAGACCACGGCGGTCGATTGGGGCAAGGCATACGCGCCCAATGCGCTGATCGACACAAGCACCGACGAGGGAGGGTTCGACTACGAGCTGCTCTATGCGTTGCGGGAGATACGGCCCTTCTACCAGGTGCTGAACTACCGGGAGACAAGTACGGAGAAGATGGCCGAGAAGGTGTGCAAGGGATTTTTCCTCGCGTCCTTCCAAGATCCGGCAACCGGGGAGGAGCGCGTAACTCACTTTGCACAGAAGGCGGCAAGCACTCCGGCGACGACTATCACACTGTCGGATATCATCGGGCCGATCAAGCCGGTCACGTTGCCGCAGGAGCGCGACATCTATCCCGAGGCGTACATCCGGTACTGCCGGCACTGTGGGAGCGGGGAGTATCTTGGATTGATCAAGGTGACGCAGGCAGCGGCCGCGGCGTACGACAGCAGCTACGTCACAGGGGTCAGCGGCGACGTTGCCGAGATGCTGTGGACCAAGGCGCACGTCTTGTGGGAGGCAACGCGCCGAGTGGAAATACCTCCGTCTGACATGACGGATCATGACCTGATCGTCAGGCCCGAAGATGCCCTATGGTACCTGGACACCTGGTTCGGGTGGATGGGAGCGGTCGACACGGATGGGACGCCGAGCGGGATTGTCTACCAGCCGCGGAAGCGCATCGCCTTCACGGTCAATTACGAGCTGGGGAAGGATTGGTTTCTCACGCAGCACCATCTGTTGCAGTTGCCACACCAGACAACCGACATTGCTCTTGAGTTCGCTATCGAGGGATACAAGAAGCAGCTGGCAGCCGGTAAAGAGGCCGTCGAAATCTCGGCGGTACTATACGGCGACGAGACTGAGATCGCGCTCTATGTCCAGGATACTCCTGATGCTGGGACAATCTTGGATGACTGGCAAGACAACGTGGACCTGCAGGCCGTACACGGCGAAGGCCCCGACACACAGGACATCACATGAGACTGCCACATATCGTATTCGCAAACGACAACCCGGTATACAGGCCCCTCGACGAAGAGGACTACATGGGAGCCTACCGGTGGCGTCTGGAGGAGCCCTATAGCTTCGTGGTCAACGGGTACTGTGTGCGGATCGAGGCGGGCTTCGAGTGGGAGCCGTCCATCCCTCGCGGGTTCTGGAACACGTTCCCACCACAGGATCCCGACTTCTGTGCACCGACGTTGCTACACGATTGGGCAGGGGAGGCCGAGGTGTGGTCGTACCGGTTCAACGATCGGTGTTTCCTGGCGTCCCTCAAGTTTCGCGGGGTCAAGCGCTGGAAGCGTGCGGCGATGTACGTGGCCGTCCGGGTGGGAGGGAACAGGATGCATCGAAAGCGCAAGCCGCACACGCCGGAGAGCGTAGCGCATGCGCGTTCGTTCTGTCCGAAAACAGCGGGGCTGACACAATCGCCGTTGTGGCACAATGGGACGACTGTCATTATCTGAGATAGGGGATAGCAATGTCAAAAATCAACCTGCCCGAAGACGGGTCCGTAGAATACGACTCGTACTATGTCAACGTCCAGGCAGCTACGTTCAAGGCGGCGTGCGACGTGCTCAGGCCTACCCTGGCGGCGAAGGGTTTGACAGCCGAGCAGACGGCGTTTGTCCTGCACGAGCGCAGCGACTGCGAGACTCAGCAGGGCACGATCACCTGCACGTGGGGAAAGCCGACGGCGACCAAGGACGGATGGCTGTTTGAGATCGACCGGAATCTCATCGCCGATCTGCACCCAAAGCTGATCGCCGAGGCCATGCCGGTGAAGACGCGAATTGTCAAACGGACTGAGACGGCGTCTCTGTTTGACGCCGAGGCTATCGAGATGGGGGTGAGATAATGGGCTACAAGAACACCGGCACGATACGTACTATTGACACGAGCGATCTCGTGTTTATGTTGAACGGCCCCGCGATGAAACGCGGCCACGCCCCCGCCAGCCAGAACAGCGGTACGATACCGGTTGCCGAGGGAGACGCGGGGCCGGGCACCATCACCGCCACGCTCACCAACATGGCCAGCGGATATGGGTATCGCCGCGATCTGGCGGCGTTCAATTTCGACGACAACGACGACGTGGTCAACATGGGGGACGTGGCAGCTCTCAATAGTGCGACCAAGCTCAGCTTTGAGGTCTGGTGCCGGACGCCGACGATTGACAACAGCCAGTACCTATTTGACAAACGCGATGCGGGGAGCGACAACTTCGTAGCCTGCCATATTACGCCTGTCGCATCCGGCACAATGAACTTCTACGTCAAGACCGCGGGTACACTTACAGTAGGCAGTTTTGAGATTGGCTCTGTCGTCAGCGACGGTGAGACTTTCCATGTACGATGGGAGTACGATGGCTCCGGCGCAGCCAACGCTGACCGGCTGAAATTGTGGGTAAATGGGACGGCGCGCACACTGTCCTTCACAGGAACGATCCCGGCCTCCATCCCCGACCTGACCGGGATCGACCTGCTGGTCGGCGACTACCGGAGCGGGGGACTATCGTGGGGCGGACAGATATACACGCCCGCCTTCTACAACAACACCGGCATCGCCGATCACTCCGCCCTCGCCCCGGACATGGGCCTGGAGATGTTTGCCACAGGGCAACTCGTGGACCCGACGGCAGCAGCTCCAGCCGCAGTCACAGGCAGCGCACACCGCTTGGGCAATTGTACACATCAGTTCGAGGTGAGCCTACGCGACGAATACGACCACGTTGCCCGCGCGGTGGTGGCGTACATCGACGAGTCGCGGTGGCCGTCTGACTGCTGGTCGCGCTTCACCCAGAGCGATCTTTCCGACCTGAGAATCAGCCTGACGGACGGGACGGAGTGCCCCCGGTACCTCACGGCGCGGTGCTCGAAATCAGGGCAGACGGCGGGGCTGTTCGTGCGGATACCCGCGAGCGGGAGCGGGAAGGGGCTCGTGTTCCAGATGGGCGGATCGGCGCAAAGCAACGGTGACCCCTACGTCGATCACGGAGCGTCGAGCGACCAGGCGGCAATCCGGGCGCTGGAGTTCTGCGGTGGGGACGCGGTGGACATCAAGGGATTGGCGACGTTGACAAAGCACAACACGCCGACGTTCCCTTCCGGACCGTTCGGCACGCACCTGCATCTGGTGGGCGGATCCAGTCAGTACGTTTCCGATGCGGATGCGGACGACTTGTCAAGGGGCAACGGGACGACGGACGAGCCGTTCAGTATTATCACCGTATTGCGCCCACAGTCGGTCGAAAACGTAAATGTTCTGGATAGATTTGCGCCGCCGAATGAGTATCTCACATATTGGGCCGGAGCTAGCGGTACGCCGGAATTCAGTGTCTATGATAGTGTCGCTGGCGGCAGGCGAGGACGAAAATCTGTAGGCCAAGCAGGCGTGGAAAATATATGGATAACCGCGATGGTTTCGTACAATGGCGACGAAACGGACCCTATGGCGGGTATTGACATGGGCGAGTGCGGCGAAATTACCGATGTGTCGGACAACTCCTCCGGTACATATAACGCGATGAGCAACACTGCGAATGACAACGAAATCGGTAAAGGTCCGGGTGGCTACAGTAGTATGGACATGGTTCTGCATTTGTTCCTCCCGTACCAAGTTGCGGCTGAGGAATCCCGCATGCTCCACGACGTTTTCCAGGGCACGTTCCTGCATGAGGACAATGCGGCGTTCGACATCGCATCGTCGACCACACACATACGATCCCTAATCAGCGGGGACCGCGGCCGATCCCGATCCCGCGCGCGGATATAACCATCAACAAAGGAGTCAACCGTGGCAAAGGAAGGGCCGACTTTTGAGACGCAGGCACTCGACGAACAGGAATGTCTGCAGCAGATGACGACTGTAGACAAGGTGCAGGAGATCACCGACTTCAGCAGCGACACGACTGTCACGCTGAAGGCACCGTCTGGAATTGTGAACGCGGGTTCCGCCGCGGGCGTGATCGCCTACAAGTTGCGAAACGATTCAGATGCCTTCATTACCGAGCACTTCGAAGCCGGGCAGGAGAAACTGCGCGCGGCAACGGTGATCGGTGGGACGGGAAGCGGGACGGCTGCAGCGATCACCAAGGTCATTGTCACGGAGTCGTAGGAACAGCATATTGGGGGCACAATGCAGAAGCGCAGGATCATTCTGGACAAGGGGCAAAGCCCTGGGGACATCGTAGTATTCAGCGGGGCGGTACGCGATCTCAAGAAAGCATACCCCGAGTGGGAGATCGACATACGGACGTGCTGCCCCGCTGTCTTCGAGGCCAACCCATATCTGACCTCGTTGAAGGAAACGGCGGGGGAACCGACATTTGAGATCATCGCAGAGAACTGTCAGCGACACGACGTCGAGGTTCCCGCCGACGCAAAGCAGTACCCGGCCGTTCTCGACGGACTGGTGCGCAAGCGGCTGGTCGGGTGCAAGCGCGTCGGTGATCGGTTCCATTACTACCACAGCGACGGATTCGAGGACTCACCGAATGGCCCGGGGTTTCGGGATGACTCCCTGCTGTTCATGGTGACACCTCAAGAGGGTACTCCCGATCCCGTCGAGATGTACGATGTCGGCTATCGCGATATCAACAATTCGGGGTGGAGTGGCCGGCACTTCTCAACGGCGTATCACATGGAGCTGGAGCAACTGCTCGGGGTGCGTGTCCCCCAAACCGACCTGCGTCCCGACCTCCATCTGAGCGACAAGGAACGCAGCTGGGTCAACCAGGTCGAGGAGACGACGGGATACGCAGGCCCGTTCTGGCTGATTGCGGCTGGGCACAAACACGACTTCCCGGTGAAGCAGTGGGGCTTCGAGCGCTGGTGGAAGCTGGTCGACCTGCTGCAGGACCGCGTGCAGTTTGTGCAGATTGGGCACGAGGCAGGCCCAAACCACTCACAGCCAGCATTTGACAAGAGAGTGATCAACCTGGTCGGCAAAACGGACCTGCGTCAGTTGATTCGGCTCGTGTACCACGCACAGGGGGTTGTGTGCCACGTCTCCCTTCCCATGCATCTTGCGGCGGCGTTCGGGAAGCCCTGCGTCGTGATTGCGGGAGGTCGGGAGGCGCCGCGCTGGGAGATGTACCCGGACCATCGCTTTCTGCACACGAACGGGCAACTCCCCTGCTGTGGGTACGACGGCTGCTGGATGACAGGGCGCAACCCAGACGCTGGGCAGAATAAGAAGTGCAAGAATATGGTCGGTGGGGATCCGCGGTGCATGGCGATGATCTCCCCCGAACAGGTCGCGAAGGAGATCGAGGGATACTACACCGGGGGGAGGCTGTGCTATGCCTGACGTACGCCATTCGATCACCAGTAATCAGGTCAAGATGTTCAAGCACCTGAGCAACCTGCAGGAGATCCAGGACGGGCACCCCTCTCCGGTGTTACTGCATTTCGCGCCGACGAACCGCTGCAATCGGAGGTGCGTGCACTGTTGCTTCTCAGACCGGGACCGACAGCTCGAAATCGAATACGACCTGGCGTCCGAGGCTGTACGCGCCTTCGGCAATCTGGGAGTGCGGGCACTGGAGTTTACGGGCGGTGGGGAACCGACTCTCTGGCCGCATCTCCCGGCTATGGCGCATGAGCTTGACAAGCAAGGCTGGGCGCTCGGCATGAACACGAACGCGCTGCAGGTCGACGGGATCGACTACAGCGTCTTTCGCTGGGTCCGTGTGGCCCTGAACGTATTCGACGGGGACAAGCAGGCCATCGCTACGTTCAAGCGCAACGTGGCCCACATACGCAGACATACGAAGGTCACGGCCTGCTACATCGTACCCCAGACGCTCGGCATTCAGAACCTTGCCGATGTCGTAGAGTACGCCTACGCCGAACAGATACCGACGCGGATCGCCCCAGACTGCATTCAGAGCAAGTCGGCTATCCGCGCGTCCATTGCGTCGATCAAGGAAGTCGTGCGCGGGACGGAGCTGGTATTTCTGTCCGATTTCAACGTGTACCTGGAGGACCGGCCCGACGACCTGTGTCTGATGCACGCGTGGAAACCCTTCCTGTATGCCGATGGTTGGGTGTACGACTGCCCGTCTCTGGAGCTCGCGGTAGAGAACCCGAACGACATGGCCGAGGAGTTCCGGGTTTGTCATGCAAGCGACGTGCGTCGGTTCTACTCTCGGCCACTGCAGAAGCGGGAGCACTCGTGCTCATACTGCAAATACGCCAGGCAGAACAACCTATTGGCTGACGTGATCATGGAGGTCGATGACTGTGAGTTCGCATGAGTGTGATGTCCCAATTTCTCGCTGTTGTCGTAGGCAAATGAAGCAACCACAATGTGCTCTGAAGCGCGACCCCGATGCTTGCTGGCATTACTACTTCGTCAATCGTGAGTCAGGAGCGAAGCGGCCAGTTGACCCGAAAAGGAAAAGAGATGACCTTGCGTGACGATCCCAGATTTGACGAGGACTACTTCGAGCGCGGGGTAGCCAAGGGCGTGTCGCTCTACGAGCGCTATCGGTGGATACCGGAGCGATCGCTTCGGGAGGCGCATTGGTTTCTGATGCATCTCGGGGCGTGCGCGACTGACCGCGTGCTTGACTTCGGCTGCGCGAAGGGGTTTTTCGTCTACGCGCTACGGTTGCTTGGATATCGGGCGTGGGGGTTCGACGTGTCGGCATACGCCCGGGAGCATGCCGAGCCGGCCGTTGCCGAGTACATAACCGGGGACGTGTATGATCACACACGGTGCGAGTTGGGATTCTGCAAAGACGTCCTTGAACACTCGCGATCGGTCACGGAGCTCGACAACACGCTGACGGTGATCCGCAGCATGGCGCGGACGTGGCTGTTTGTAATACCTTTGGCGAGGGATGGACACTACGTACACCCGGAGTATGAGAAGGACGTGACGCATGTCCAGAGGATGGATGCGCCGGAATGGCTGCGCAAGATCTGGGAGGCTGGTTTCGTGGTGATAAATTGGTCGAACCAGCTAAAGGGAATCAAGGAAAACTGGACATCCCGCGGGTTGCCCGGGGACCTGTTCGTGATTGCGAGGCGCGTTGGATGAGCATTGCTGTAATGACAATCGTGCGCAACGAGAGCCGGTATCTGCCGGTCTGGCTCGAGTATTGGAGCCGATACTTGCCTGGTCAGGATATCTACGTGCTCGACAACGAAAGTGACGACGGGTCCACGGACGCGCTCCCGTGCCTCGTATGGCCAGCGAGGACCGATGGGTGTTACGATGCCCGGGGTCTGGTCCGCGCAGTATCCACGGCTCAGTGTCGACTACTACAACAGTACAGAACAGTCGTCTACACGGACGTAGATGAAATCATCTGCTGTCACAACCGGAGCCCTATTGATCAAATCCTCCAAACGCCGGGGCCGGTGGTTCGGTGCAATGGTTTCGAGGTGGTCCAGCAACTCCAGCGCGAGAAAATGCCCGTCAACTGGGATCAGCGGCCCCTTTTGCGTCAGCGTGGGTGGTGGTATCCGTCGAAACGGTACAACAAACCTGCGATAGCGAGGGTGCCAGTCTCGTGGCACGTGGGCTTCCATACGTGCGGAAATCCGGATACTGTTCAGTCTGATCGGCTGGTGCTGGTGCATTTGCATCGGCTGGACTTCACGACCGTCAGGGACCGCAATATCCGCAATGTCAAGGCGAACAAGATCAATCAAGAGAGCCTTAAAAACCGGTGGGGGTGGCAGAACTGGCTGAAGGAAAGCGATCTCCGGGCGAAATGGAACTATGTATCCCGGCCCGCCGGCAAGCTACAAAGAATTCCTCGATGGGTGCAGGAGGTGGTGTGAGCGCACGAGAGGGGCTCGGTCGCGTGCGATACGCTGGGAGCAACACCGCGCGCGGGAAGTCGTACCACTCCTTCGATGGGTACGACGGGCCCAGCCATCGGGGGAGCGTCCAGCCGCGGGTCGAGTTAATCCTGGGGGCCATGGGTAAACCGCTGCGCCGTCATGGGCTGGACCTGGGGTGCAGCATAGGCGGGTTCTGCTTGTGCCTCGCGCACCGTGGCGCCATTATGACCGGGATCGACTATGACCACCAGGCGATCGCGGTCGCAACGGAGTATGCCGACAATCTGGAGTTGCCCTGTGAGTTCCATTGCCTGGATATCACGCTCGACGTGATCCGGAAGGCCGTCGTCGGGCAGGACATTGTGATCTGGCTTTCACAGTGGATGTGGTTCGTGAAGCAGCATGGCTTGGAGGACGGACTCGATGCCCTCTTTGAGATCGGCAAGCGACCGACGACCCTTTTCTTCTCAACGTCCTTTGGCGACGGGCAGGCCGGGGACGCCATGCGCCTACATGGTATCACCGAGGAGCGCATGCAGACAATTCTGAGCGACTGCTTCGAGCACGTGAGAAGGCTTGGGACGGCCGACAATTGGAAATACCGCCCGATCTACCGGTGTAGGGGGTCGCGGCGCTGGGAGTATGTCGGGCAGGGGAACAATGAGATACGGCGACGGGGCTACGACCGTATCGAGAAACGGCAACCCGCGGAGAACGTGGAGCGGGAGGCACGCGCCTTGGGGATTCTGTGCAGTCCTCACTTCCCGCGGCTGCTCAGTGCGCACGGGACCATGGTTGAGATGACCTACTGCGGCAACAGGCTCAGGGCGGCGACCATGCCGCAGGACTGGAGGCAACAGGCCGAGGAGATCCTGCATGCGCTGCGGGCGGCCGGGCTGGAGCATCGGGACATCCAGCCCAGGAACCTACTTGTCCGGCAGGGCGTGATCGGGTTGTGCGATTTTTCCTGGTCCGGGCCGGTCGGTGAGGACTTGGCGAAAATGCCCGGCGGGCTCAACCGATTGCACCGTCCCCCTGAAGGTGGAGTGGATGACCGGTATAGTCTCTACACCAGCCTGACAGCTCTGGGGGCCAAATGACACACATCGGAGTTGTGATCCCGTGGGAACCCGGGCAGCGGCTGGGGCAGGCGTGCAATCGGGCCATGCAGCACGCAGACGGGTGGGTGCTGATCCTGGACCACGACACGTATCTGTGCAACCCGAACTGGTACGACATCTGCCAGCAGGCAATCACGACGCTGGGGCCCACGGCGGGGCTACTGACATGCGTGACGAACCGAATCGGTTGCGCCCTGCAGCGCGCGAAGCACGCCGTTCGCGGTGACGACCTGGCAGAGCATATCACTGCGGCGCGGCGGCAGTACGACGAGTACGCTGCGACCCCGTATGTCGACGTGACGGACAATCGGGAGCATGTGCTTTCCGGCTTCTTCTTCCTCACGCACAAGGAAGCCTGGACCATGGCCGGGGGTTTCGCTGACAAGTTTATCGGGATGGACAACGCCTACCACCGAGCAATCGTAGGGGCCGGATATCGCGTCTACGTCATGAGGCATCTGTACACGTACCACGCATACAAACGGTTCTGGAAGGACAACAATGTCAGCACTTGGGGGCAATCATGAGTTTCGGGAACTATGCGATTTTTGTCGCATCGACGGACAACTACCTCCCCTACGTAAACGCGCTACTGAACAGTATCCAGAAGCGCGAGTTGCATCGGCACTGCAACCTGACCGTGTACCTGCTCTACCACGACATGCCAGTGGAGTATCCCGAGGCGGCAAAGACGGCATTCAGTTTCCGACTGATCCCGGTGAACGTCGAGCGCGCGGACGTTCCCCATCCCGAAGGGACCAAGAGGATCGAGTTCGTCAAGCGCGCGCGCTTCTGGTTGGTCATGAAGTACGCGCCCAAGTACGATGCGGTCTGCCTGCTCGATGCGGACATGTTCATTGTCTCACCGGAGTTCGCGAAACTGTTTGACCTGGTTGACGGGACGCAGCTCTGCATCGCTTGCAACGAGCGGTTCAAGTGGAACATCGGGCATGACTACGTACTCGACGGCAAGCCGATCCTGGACCCCCCGCAGAAGCTCGTGCAGATGCATTGCTCCGTCCCGATTATCTTCGTCTACAAGCATTGGGAGGACGTGTTCAAAAGCTACACGGAAATCTGCTTTGGTGGGAGACAGTGGAAGAACGGCGAACAAAAGGGCATCGGTGACATCTACTCCTGGAACATCTCCGTGGTCCGCTGCGGTAAGCAGGATCGGATCGTGGTTTTCCCGATGTCCGTCATGACGCAGGTGCACCACACCGTGATCAAGCCCTGGACCTTCCTGCAGGTGGACCACGACTACTGGTACACCTATGCTGGGGACCGCGTGTACTCAGTGCATGGGCGCGTGGCTCGACCTGGGTACGTTCGCGGATACTTGGAGCGCTTTGACCGAGATGCGGGGGAGAACGAGAAGCCGTTTCGCAGCAAAATCGAGGCGTCCCTGCGGCGCATCCAGACCGAGTGGTATGATCTCAATTTCAATGGTCGACTGCCCCTGGAGGCATTTGTCGACACGACACTCTACGCCGAAATGAAAGGGGCGTGACATGGCTTTCAAGGCAGAGTACAACTTCCACGCGGACGCCTACTGGCGCATCAACCGTGTTCTGTTCGACCGGGACAGGCAGACGATCCGCATCGGGTTCAAGGTTTACAAGGGGAAGCCCGTCGACAAACAGGAGCAGTTTCTCGGCGAGGAAGAGTACCAGATTACTGCTGCTTCGGTTGCTGAGACGATGCTCCCGAGCGCCGTCGAATGGGCGAAGGAGAACGTCAACGCCACTGCGATCGTTGACAGGATGCTCAAAGCGGAGAAAGACGAAGACCGGCGCAAGACACTGGAGGGCAACCGTCCCAGAATGGAGGCGCGGGTGTTCCGTGTGGAGGCAGCCAAACAGGCGAAGCGCATGGCAAAACAGGAGTTCGAGAATATTGTGCGGGCCATGCATGGCATGATTGCCTCGGAAGCATACGATGCCGCTCTCTGGATACGCGGATTCGAGAAGGCTGAGAATTGCTGACGGAGGACCATTGGGGGCAGGGAGTTGATTGACAATGGCAACAGAACAGAGACACATCACGCGGATCGAGGATACTTGGGCCGGCTTCCTCGCCGACGGGGATCACGGGCAGTCCGCGATCCTGACCGACACCTCTTCTGACCTGCCCTATGAGGAGTGGGTGTACAAGTCGGATGACGCCGTGCGTACGTATGTCCTCGCCATGCAAAAATATTGGGAAGGCGCGGCGTGGACTTACTGTGTCGCCCACTTCCAAAACGTGTACGCACATGGGGACATGCTGGTCGGTGAGTACATCTACCACATGGGGGACACCGATACTTACTGGCGTTTCGAGACGAACAAGATCACGGGCAGCGCTGCGGGTGCCTCCGCACTGGTGATTGACTTCTCGGGAGGCACGACCTACATCGAGCAGAACGCCGACCAAATCCGGTGGACTGACGGCGCCCAGCACTACTACTGGACAACGGGATCAGCAGGCGTGGTCCTGCAGGGGCAATCTACCGATACCGACATTGCGCTGCATCTCAGGTGCAAAACTGAGGACCGCGGAGATCTGGTGATGTACCGAGCGTTCGGCTACGTGAGCGGCAACGACACCGAATACCTCGGTATGGGATGGAACGCTAACGAATCCATGTACATGGTGGGTTGTGGCGTCACCAGCGGTGGAACGAGTCAAGACGTGCTCTTGACATCCGACATCGATACCCCTACCTACCAGATCATGCTCAAGGCGTCGGGCGGGAATATCGGGTTCTGGGAACAGACCCCCGTGACGGCTATTGAAATGACCCATGCGTCGCCGTACTTCACATTTCACAACAACACGGACGAGAACGCCGATGGAGGGCGTGAGTCGGAGATTAGGTTCCGCGGTCAAAAAGCAGATACGACGGAACACATGCTGGGGAAGATCGCCGCCGCCCACGGCGGGACCGGGGATGACTACTCCGGGTACATGTCTATCTACGTCAACGATGATGGAGGCGCGGAGACGATAGTCGAGTACTTGCGGTGCGGTTATTACGGGGGTGACCGGGTTGTTGCCGCCGTTCAGGATATGATGTTGGTCACTGGGAATCTATACTTCGGTGCAGGCCCCTATGGGGCCATCTCATGTACCGGGGCCGACTTCGCCTTTACAAATGACGGAACGGGCGAATTCACCTTTGACGATACTGTCAATCTGTCAAGCAATACCCTCGCGTGTGGTTCGGTGGAGTTTTCCACGTCCGCGTCGTACATCACCGAAAGTGGCGGGAATTTCGTGTTCTCGAACGCAACAGCCGGCAGCTTCACGTTTGACGACGATGTTGCTGTCACGGCGGCGTATGTTTCCTTGACATCGGACGATTCTCCATACTACAGATTGCTGCAAACCGATGCATCGTTCCCCGCCCAGACGTGGGATATCCTCGGTAATGACAGCGGTGTATTCTTTAGGGACGTTACCGATAGCAACAAGCTGCCTTTCAAGGTTTCGCCGGGTACAGCTACGGATATGTGTGTGATTGATTCGACAGGCATTCGGACTATCGAATCAATTTACCTACAGGAACAGGCGTCCGCGAACGCCGATACGGCAGCCTACGGCCAAATCTGGGTCAAGGATGACGACCCTAATCGCCCGCGCTTTACCGATGGTGACGGTACCGATTTTTGGCTGCCGGTGAGTGACGGCACAACCGGCGGTAGTGGATCGGCAGGGTCGGGTAATCAATACGTCGAAATGGAGATCAACGGCACCACGTATAAAATGTTGCATGATGGTCCTGTATGATAGTAGTTACACCGCGATACAACACCATTCACCCGGCGACGGTCCGCAGCGTCGAACGCATAGCCGCCCACGTTGACCTATGGGACCGTCGGCGGGGGACACTGATATGGCGTGCGCGCAACGCGGGGGTACAGTCGCACCCATCGTGGGACAAACGGCAACCGGCACGCGACGACATACTTCACCTCGACGCTGATATTGCATTCGAGCCACACGACCTGGACCGGTTGTTATCCCACGGATTGCCGATTGTCGGAGGGGCCTATGCGGACCGGGACACAGGGCGGTTATGCGGCGGCTGGCTGCGGGACAGCGGTGAGGTAGAGCTCGTCCCGCCCGACGCCGCGGGCCTGGTTGAGGTGGATTGGATCGGGGCCGGGTTCCTGTACACCGCGAAAGAGGTGTTTGACAGAATAGAATATCCATGGTTCCGCCCGTACTACTGGAACCTCCGGGACCGGGCGGAGTACATGGGCGAGGACATAGGATTCTGCATGCAGGCACGTGCCGCAGGTTACACGATCTACATGGACTGCGACTGTCGCGTCATACACTATTCCTCAACACATGGGGGCACCATGACACGTATCGAGTTGGGCAGACTGTACAATGCACTGAAGGCGTATCGGCCACCCCCGATAGTGGACAAAGACGGGAACGTCGTCGGGCCGGGGACCACGCCGATCAAGTTCGGATACGCTCGGGCTCGCACGATCAAGAGCATTGAGCCTATCGTCAAGTCCATCGCGGAGACTGTCGCCGGTCGAGCCAAGCCCTGGACCGATGCGATCAATGAGGTCGACAGGTCATGCGCGGAGACGAAGGAGAACGGGACGCCGATCGTGCAGGGGCGCGCTATCGCTATGTTCGGATACCTGGATCGGCCAGCCTACAAGCTCTATGAGGACCGTATGCACGAGCACCAGGCCCGCGTCGAAACGATTAACGAGGAGCACGAGGAACTGGTGGCCGGGATCCGCGACTTTCTCGAAGAGGAAGAGCCGGACGCGCAACTGCACACGGTGGACATCGGGGATCTGCCCGACCTCCCCCCAGATATGGTCGAGGCGATAATGCCCATGATCCGGGAGCCGGAGAATGCGACGGATTGACACGATCATCTTCCACCACAGCGCCGCGCGCCAGGTGTCGCCGTTGATCATCGACGAGTGGCACCGGCTCCGCGGATTCTGCTGGACGCAGGATCGAACGGTTCAGCTGCGCCATATCGGGTACCACTACGGGATCGATACGGACGGGTCGACCTGGACCGGCCGTCCCCTCGCTGTGATCGGAGCCCATGCCAAGGGGCGGAACAGCCACAGCGTGGGCGTGCTGATCCAGGGGGATTTCTCGAAGTGGGCCCCGACCGCGCAGCAGTTGGCCCGCTGTGTGCGGCTGTATCACGACCTGTGCCGCGCCCTACGGCGCAATCTCACGGTGGGGTGGCACAGACCACACCTCCTGGCGATCCTCGATTCTGGGCCGTTTGGTGGCGCCTGGGAGCGCCTGAACCCGTGCCCAGGATCACTGCTCAACCGGCACGAGCTGAGCCGGGAACTGCAGGCCGCGCGACCATACTGAGCCCTCCCGCCAAACACGTTCCACAACCTATTGATTTGTAACACGGTCCTGTATACAGGGGCAGAATACAGTAATGTGCCTTGCGCGGCACAAAGGTATTGACATACTATGCCTTTTGTGGTATATTATAGACATGGAAGCGAGAGACACAAACCAGGGAGGCAGGATGCTTAAAGGGTTCCGGGTGGCAAAGGATGACATCGATGCCATGTCTGTAGAGATCAGGCCCCTAACCACCGACCCCGAAGTGGCAGCAGCACTGAGGCAGGCGCTCAGTCCCCAGCCCAATGGGGACGCAATTATCTATGTCGAGGCTGATGATGCCTTCGCCGCGATTGTTGCCAAATACGGGACAACAGACTGACTAACAGCACAACCAGGGAGGACGGAGATGGGACGGACGATGTATGAGACGCTGACATGGGACAACGGGTACGAGGTACATCTGGGCGTGACCGGGGACCGGAGAGCAGTCGTCCCGCAGGAGATCGCCGAGCATCAGCGGGAGTGGGACGGTCGCACGTTCCGCGCGCTGACACGAGACGGGCGCTGGATGCGGGTGAGACTGGTCGGGGATGACTACGACCTGCACGGGACTGGGACGGGTGACATGGTTGTGCGACCGGTCGCCTACATCCAGTAGGCAGGGTGGGGTTAGGCCCTGTGTGGCTCCCTTCGGGGAGCGTCCCCAAACCACTAACCAGGGAGGGCACGATGGGACGTTACGTAGCGCAAAGGGCGTGCATGGAGATGGTGGACCCGCACGAGGGCGAGCCATCCGAAATCATTGTCCGGGTACGAACGATGACCGAGGAGGAGAAGCTCCTCTACGGTCATGGGCAGTACTACGCCGAGTGGAGAGATATCCGGGGTGCCCCATGTGGGTGGCCTGTGTATCGTGTCGGCAGAGCACGGTACCGGGAGTCGGTCAAAAACTCGTCGAGAAGTGGCATCGGCACTGCATAGCGATCCAGTAACACACCTGGCGGGGCCCCGGCCCCGCTCCCGGTTGACCGGTCCGGGCAATCAAAACCGGTTAGAGCGGGCACTCCGTGAGCCGGAGTGCTGCCCGCCGGGAGCCGTCCCGGCAACACGGGGGCGGAAGCGCTCAGCGGGGTACCAACTGGCATAGTGCCCCTGCGAGTCCCTGGCCGCCCTTGGCCCGAAAGGGCAGCTAAGCCAGTTAGCTGCACTGTCCAGGGCCGTCCCCGTGTTTCTCACTATAACCAACCGGGGCTCCGGCCCCGCAACCAGAGGCAAGAAGGGGGACACATGAATTACTTGACGCCAGAGGAATACGGCAACTGTCTCACTCCACCTATCAAGCCCCGCCGAGTGCGGGTACTGTGTACTGAGGGACGTTTACAGGGGGCGATGCAGTTTAGCGGGCGGTGGATGATCCCGCACGATGCTCCCGATCCACGACTGCCGGCTGGCCGTCCCAGACCACGGCAGGACAACGGCCAATCTGGCACCACACTACCCAAACACGACAACGACTTACGCTGATCCCCGTCGGTCATTGTGTCAACATTTGGCAACGCTTTGTGCAGAAATCGGTTGACATTGCCCCGGGCAGGCGCTATACTTTGCACGTCACCACACTTGGAGCGAGCTCCATGAAACAATCGCTACATACACTCGGGGTTCCATCGCTTGGCCTGCCTGTGCTCGTCTTCTGCGGTGTGGTGACAGCCCCGAGTCTCGTGGCGGGGGCGGTTCGGGGTTTGATAGGGGGCCCCAGCCGCCCTTCGCCTTTATGGGGTCGACAATCGGCGCGACCTGCTCCCCGTATTGGACAAGATCAAGGAGTTGGCAACATGAGGCAGACCCACTACCCGACTATCTACAACACGCACTTGCCTCACGAAGACGTCCAGGACCAGTGGCCGAGAGAGCCGCTGTCGTGGGTTTGTCGGCGGGAGGAGAGCGCACATGACATGAACCGCAACCCGGGTAGCGTGGCACTGGACGGAACCGTGAAACGCTTTCCAGTACGATCCAGCAAGGCCAACTGGTGAGATACGGATTCAACACATACACACGACCGCCCCGCGGGGCTTGCCTGCTCCTGGCCATCTTCTTTGGCATGTTGGCTGGCCTGATCCACATGCTATACCGGGACTGGCGCATGATCCTGTCGGTGTGGGGGTTCTGAAAGGAGATGACTATGGCGACGAGCAAGGTCAAGCTGCGAATCACGATCACGGCGGTTCGGGAAATCCGCGAGGCTGCCCACGAGGTGGAGAACCTGGAGGAGCAGTACGGAAAGGACAACGTGAAGGTTACGGCGCAGACGTACCGGGAGAAGACCGAGTGATCCTGGACGACATATCCAAGCCGGGCGCCTTGGCCATTGGGGGCGTGCTCTGGGCGCTCGCTTGGATACTCCACTGGCTGACGGGATGATTTTGGTGTTGACATTACCGTGGCCGAATGGTAGATTATGACCGATGAATCCGCTAACTCCCAGAATGCTAATCTGAAGCCAGCAGCAACCCCGCCCCTGAGCGGTACGCCCCGGAGTTTCGTAGCGGATTCACACGGGGCGGCTGGCCTTTTTCATGGTGCCTGCCTATGTACAGAGGGTATGTTGCCATCTGGCGAAAACTGCGCGACCACCCATTCTGGCGTGAGCACCGAACGTTCAGCAAAGCCGAGGCGTGGATCGACCTCATCATGTCAGCCCGCCACGAGGAAACACCCACCGAGGTAGTCATGGGCATGACCACGGTGAGCTGTGGATACGGGCAGATTGTGATGAGTTGCCGCACCTTGGGTGCCAGATGGGGTTGGTCAGAGGCTAAGGTGAGGCGGTTTCTCAAGCTGCTCGCAAACCTTCACCAAGTTGTATCAAAAAGCGTAGGTGTATCGACGCAGATAACCATTTGTAACTACTCCACATACGACCCCAAGCGACGGAATAACGACGCGACGGCGACGCAGACACGACGCACAGGTGACGCACAAGTGACGACAAAGAAGAATGAGAAGAATGACAAGAATGAAGAAACACTATCAGGGAGTCCATTGGGTCGCGCCATAACTGACTTTGCCGAGCATCGCAAGAAACTGAGGAAGCCGGCCACCAAGCGGGCTCTGGAACTGGCCCGGGCGAAGGCGCTGAAGCTCGGGGGGGGGGACGAGGCCCGGGCCGTCGCGATCGTAGAGAACGCCATCGAGTCAGGATGGCAGGGGATCTACCCGATACCTGAGCCGAGGCGACAGGCGGACCGCAGGGAACTCGGGTCCGGCATCAATCAGACACTCGAGGAGGCGCTGAGAGATGGTTGACTGCGTGCTGCCACACGAGCCGGACATCGAGCGCTCGCTACTGGGGTCGCTCATGGTGACCCCGGGTTTGCTCGATGAGGCAGTGGACAGGATCCGGGAGGACCACCTGTACGGCGAGCAGCATCGAGCCATCTGGAGCGCGATATCTCAGGTGCATGGCGCCGGGGGAGTGCCGGACGTGTCGCTCGTGGCGGAGCGCCTGCGGGCTGACGGCGGGGACCAGCAGGGGACCGAGGTGTACCTGGCTGAGATGCTGGATACGGTGAGCACGAGCCGCAATCTCGACCGCTACCTGGCGATCCTGGAGTCTCACAGGCTGAGACGCGCAGCCATCACGATTGCCGCAAACATGCAGGAAACGGCGTTTTGCGGCGACGTGGACGGGGTGGAGCTGCTGGAGTCGGCCGAGGGTCAGATTATCACGACCATGGACGGCACCCGCAGCGCTGCCGTCCGCTTCCACACCCCGCGGTCGCTGATGCCGGCAGTCATCGCTGACCTGGAGCGGGCCCGGGGGGGCCAGATCACCGGGATCCCCACCGGTATCGAGTCGCTCGATCAGGTGACGGGCGGCATGCAGCGGGCCGACCTGATCATCATCGGCGGGTGCCCGGGGACCGGCAAAACGTCCCTCGCCTGGCAGATCGCCGTACACACCGCCGGGGTGATGGGGCTGCCGGTCGGGGTTCTCGAACTGGAGATGTCCGGGGAGCAGATGGTGCAACGATCCCTTGCGATGGAGTCGGGAATTTCCGTCGCATCCATTCGTCGGGGGCTGACTGAGGAGCAGTACGCTGCGCTCACACAGGCTGTGGGTCGGGTGGAAACGCTACCAATCCACATCGACGACAGCACGTCACTGAGTGCCCCGCAGATCGTGACACGCGCTCGGCGGCTCCACCGGCAGTACGGCATACGGCTGCTGGTGCTCGATCACCTGCAGATCACGACACCGACGACACCGGGACAACCGCGGAAAGAGCACATCGGGGAGGTCGCGCGGACACTCAAAACGGTGGCGAAGGCGCTCGACATACCGGTAGTCGGAATCTCGCAGCTGACAAAAACAGCATCAAACCGACGCCCGATGACCGGCGACTTGATGGAGACAGGCAACATCGAGGCCAGCGCCGACGTGATACTGCTCACGCATCGCCCTGAACTCTACGACGCCGATGCGCCGAGGGGTGATGCTGAAATCATTGTCGGCAAGCAGCGCAACGGCCCGACCTGCAAGCTGTCAGTTGACGAAGGGATTGTATTTGACAAAACGCGCACGATGTTCGTTGTACAGAAAAGGGAGAAATCGAGTGGGAACACGAACAGAAACACAGACGCAGAAAAATACCACGACTGGTGACCCGACGGCGCGGTACTTCCGCGAGATACAGGGATACCGGGATACCGGGAGGCTGGAGGACTACCACGCAGCGAGACGGTATTTGGAGCGGCAGTATCCGATGCTGGTGGACTGCCGCATGATCAAGGCGATTGCAGATTTCGTGGGGGTGTGAGATGACACTCGAAGAGGCACTGCAGGAACTGAAGGAGCTGCACCCAGGCAGGGACATTTCCGTCAGCGCATCATACTATCCTCAGCTACGGGATGAGATACCCCAACCGCGGTATATGATCAATGTGATGGACCTGGACACTCGCAGCAAGGGACCGCCTATCCAAACATTGGGCGGCGACTTGGATAACATGATGGAGCAGATACGCACAGGGAAAGCCTTCGTCTGCCCTGACTGTGGAGGACGATGGGACATAGAACATAACCGGTGCACTCTGAACCCGGAACATTGTACCTGAAAGGGGGCGACCATGGGATTGACGCTGTACGAAATTCAGGCGGAGATCGACAACTTACTCGGCACGGTCTTCGACCTCTCGGAAGAGACTGGCGGAGAGATCCCGGACCAGTTGGGCGAGGAGTTGGAGGGGTTGCAGCTCGACCGGGACAAGAAACTCGGGAACATCTGCCGCTACATCAAGAATCTGCGAGCCGAGGCAAAGGTCTGCGACGACGAGGCCAAGATACTGCAGGCGCGCGCTCGCACGAAGACCAATCGGTCCAAGTGGCTCACCGAGTACCTTGATGGGGTGCTCAATGGGCAGAAGTGGACAGACGGTATATCCCAGGTGTCCTACCGCAAATCGACGGCCGTGATAATCGACGATGAGAAGGCCGTCCCGGAGGAGCATCTGCGGACGAAGGTCGAGATCAGCAAGACAAGTATCAAGGATGCGTTGAAGGCGGAGAAGCCTGTCCCTGGTGCGCGATTGCTCACCCGCAACAAGATCCAGGTGAAATGATGGCCAATACAGACCTGTGGAACAAGCTGAAGGATCCACCCAGCAATGCACTCAGTCGTATCGAGGGAGGGCGCCTGAAGGACATGCTGGATATCAAGCCGCAGTGGCGCTATCAGGCGATGACTGAGGCATTTGGTCCCTGTGGACAGGGCTGGAAATTCGAGATCGCCGAGCGATGGTGCGAGGAGCGCGGGACCGAGGTGCTGTGCTTCGTGGTTGTCAATCTCTACACGAAGATCAAAGAGGACTACTGGTCAGAGCCCATCCCAGGTATCGGGGGGAGCAAGGTGTTGGAGCAGGAGAAGACCGGGCTTCATCCGAGCGACGAGGGCTACAAAATGGCGCTGACCGATGCGCTTTCGGTGGCCATGAAGATGCTTGGCGTAGCGGCCGAGGTGTACCTGGGGAACAAGGGCAGTACCGATAGTAGGTACGGCAATCGCGGGAACGCGCAGCCGCCGGCCGAAGGGAAGGAGAAGGGGTCCGGGCGTGTCGATGCGACGAACATTACCGACAAAGTGGAGGACGGCAAACTGAAATGGCGTCGGTTCGAGATCACCATGGGAGGGATCACGTACTCGACATTTGATCCGAAGCTGGGGGCGGCGGCCGTCGAGTTGGAAGGGAAGACCGTCGAGTACACGGCGAAAAAGAAGGGGCGATACTGGACGCTGGAGAGTATCGAGCCGGTAATCCAGATGCGCGAGGATGAGCAGCACCCGCCGAGACCCCCGGTGATTACCGACGACTTGGACCCGGCGCAGCACGACGACCTGCCATTCTGAGGATTGAGCTATGGGTTATGGCTTTCAGGTAGATGCACAGCTCGAAGGCGTTTCGACCCGGAAGGACGGCAGTCTCACGTTGCGCTTCTCTACGCAGGAGGTGAGCGCCAAGGGGGCCGGGCTGATCATGACCGCAGCTAAGGGTGCGCCGTTCGGGTCCATGCGGTTTGCCCCAGAAAATGAAAATGACGTGCCGGAAGTCAAGAGCGAAGCGAGTAGCAAAACGCCGTCCCAGCGCCTGCGGGCCGTGCTCTATCGCCTGTGGCAGCAGACCGGTTCGGAGGACCCTTGGGAAACGTACTACTATACATGCATGGAAAAGCTGATCAACCAGATCAAGGCGAGGTTGGATTGAAAATCTCATTCTGGGTACCCGGCAAACCTGTTCCCCAAGGCTCGATGCGCTCATTCCGGAGTTCGACGACTGGGGCGATTGTGACTCCGCAGAAGAAACGGGTGAAGTCCTGGCGAGGATTGGTCGCCGACGCAGCAATGGACGCTATGAAAGACGGGGGGCTCTGGGAGGGGGCGCTATCCCTCACGGCGCGCATCTTTATGGTGCGCCCGAAGTCACACTATCGGATCGGCCGCAATGCGCATCTGCTGAAGCCATCCGCACCTTGGGCGCCGCACGGGAACGTCGGGGATCTCAGCAAGTTCGTACGCGCCGTCGAGGACGCGATGACAGGGGTCGTCTACCATGACGATTGTCAGATAGTACATGAGCAACTCACGAAGCTGTACGGAGAACGGCCTGGAGTACAGGTTACCGTCGAAGAAATACACCACGAACCGTTACCCTTTTAAGGAGGTTGGCAATGGGGAAGTCGAAGAAAGTCACGCGCCAGGTCGAGCGCGAGGTATTCGTCGCATTCGAGGATGGGGACAAGCAGCTCGTCGAGCTGGCCAGCACAGTGTATGCCCGCGGCCGTGAGGTCCAGAAGCTGCAGGCGCGTATCGCCGAGCTCAAGGAGGAATGCAAGGCGCCGCAGAAGGCACTCACGGAGGCGCAGGAGTCGCTTGAAAAAGGCAAGCCGACTAAGATGTCCTGCACCGAGACGGTCGATTACGGGGCCAAGGTCGTGGTTGTCGTACGCGACGATACGGGCGAAGAGATACACCGGCGCGAGATGGTCGACGCCGACTACCAGTCGCAGATTGGGGATGAGGAGGCAGAGTGAGCGACGGCACCAGCATACCATACCTCGATGCGACGTGGAACCCGATCTCTATGCGCTGCACTCCCTGTTCGCCTGGATGCGACCATTGCTGGGCCAGGGCTGTGCAGCGGCGGTTCCATCGGGAGCACAGGGGCGAGCCGGTGCTCGTGGAGAGCGTACTACAGCAGCCCTTGCATTGGACACGTAAGCCGCGGCGCATTGGCGTGCAGTTCAATGGCGACATCTTCCATCCATCCATACCCCGGGAGATGATAGCGGCAGTACTGGACGTTGTGGTGGCCTGTCCACAGCATACGTTTCTGTTCCTGACCAAGCGGGCAGCCGAAGTGTACTGGAAGGTGCCGACGTCATACATCTATCCGCGATGGCCGCGGAACGCCTGGGTCGGCCTGTCCCTCTGCACAGAGGAAGAAGCGGTGCGCAGATGGCCGAAGTTTGCCCAAGCCGTCTACGACATCCGCCCTGCGGTCGTGTGGCTTTCCCTGGAACCGCTGCTGACCAGCATTTCCGTCGAGCCCATGCTGACGGATGATCGGACGCCCGTGAAATGGGTTGTCGCGGGGTGCGAGAGCGGACCCGGCCGGCGCCAATCGAAGACGCGATGGTTTCGGCAACTCCGTCACGAGTGCATAGAGCACGGTGTGCCGTACATGTACAAGCAGGGGGAGGAACATGGGACAGTCGTTGAACTACCCGAGCTGGACGGGTTTCTGTGGGATCAGATGCCGGACATGGTGACAGCCTGACAATCGAGATCACCGACCAGGCACTTGTCGCTATGCTGCGACGCGCAGCCGAGCAGCGGCGGGTGAGCCCGCAGGAGATGGTCGAGATACTGATCCGCGTGCATGCGACCACGATTGACACGATACATTCGCGCAAACAGGGGTACACGTGTTGACCCGCCGGCAGATGGTAGAGCATCATTACGGTCCCGGCGAGCCGAGGGCAGAGCTGGAGTTGTTAGTCGCATGCGACGGCTGCGGGGATGAGTTTCCCGAATCGGAAATAGTCTGCGATGGGCGCTGGACAGAGTGCAAAGCGTGTCATGAGGCGTGGACGAATGGTTGATCACAACGCGATACATCGGGCACGAAACCGGACACGTCTCCCTTATCGCGGGTACGCACATGAGGCAACGCTGGGGCTCATTGCAACCATCGGTGCCGATGCAGGCCAGACACGCAGTGAGACAATCGAGACATTGATGTGGATGGTGCTGATCAGGATGCGCAAAGACGTGTCCTGGCTGCCCGACGATAGCGCACTGAGAATTCGACGGTTGCGGGGGGTCTTGACGGGTAAGGGGTAGTTGGCTGCAATAGCCGGGGAACCATTTTGGAGGCGCAAATGACTGAACACGAAGCAATTGAGTATTTACGCAAGGTCTGTGATTATGGCCGTGATATTGCGCGTCTCGATCAGATTTGCGCGGCATTAGGGGAGTCCCCGGCTACAGTTCGCTCCGCCAGCCAACAACCGCAAGCCGAAATTTGCCCTCGGTGCGACGGTACTGGCGCGAGTGATCAAGTGTATGCTCCTTCGACCAAAGATTGTGTTTATTGCGGTGGGTCGGGCAAACTACCGGCTGTGCGGTGAACGTTGTGCAAAATAGTCTGGCGAATTTTTATTGTAGGGAGAATTGCCTATGTCAACCGATGAACAGTGTCCTATTGCTCAGGCGTGCGGCGGTTGCCTGAAGCACGCGCATGGCCTCAACCTATATGGGTTGGTGACATCACAATGTCCTTATGATGCAGAGTTTGATTGCAAGGTGGTCGATGATGCCCCGGCAATTCTCCAGCAAATTAAGGAGTCGCCAGCCTACATCGCACAACACGGGCAACCGGAAACGGCTAAAGTAAAGTGATGGGTGTACCGCATCCGGTGTGCCCCAACGTTGGGATGCCATTCCGGGATCTGGGGGTTTGTATGGCGCGACTGAAACGGTATCACAGTAAAAGTAACGGTGGATGGCTGGAGTCAGAAACTGGCACATGGTGTAAGTGGTCGGATGTCGCGCCTTTACTGGCGGAAGCTCCCTCCACGGCACCCAACACACCCAAGCAGTCCGCTGCGCAAATGCCGCCATCGTGTTCGGAGTGTGTTCTTCATATCGGACAAGTGTGTGTAGAATCATACGGGAGTCACCTTTGCCATGCGAAGTTATGGCGGCACTTCTGCTTGGGTTAACGTTGGTTGCACTATGCGACCGACCATTTTGTAAATCGCTCACTGGAGGTTATCATGCAAAAGTCAGTTCGTATCGTTCGTAATGGTGATGGCTCATACAGCGCGTACATCTACGACCATTGTATCTACACCGGCACGTATGAGGAGTGCCAGCGTCAGTTGTCGTATCATGGCGAGTGCGTGTGAACCCGTTCGCTAAACTGGTGGAGCGGTCGCATACAACAACCAACAGCGCCAACCTGCCACTTGTCAATGTAGCAGGGGGCCAGGCGCAGCAGGTGTAGCGCGAACGTTGGCTGCAATCTTGTGAATCATTTGACTTATAGGAGCACGCCTTGAGGTACACGCAGAGAATAGACGGTGAGCCCATCCTCGTGCCTTGGCGCGAACAGATACACAGGATTGCATGTTGCGACTGCGGGCTCGTTCACGATTTCGAGTTCGAGGTCAAAGGAAAGTACGTGGTGATTCGCGCCACTCGAAATAACAAGGCCACTGCCCAAAGGCGGCGTGCTCTGAAAGCTAAGGTAGAGTGGTGGAACAGATAACGAAAGAACAGGCCATCGCTATCTATGATGGTGGCGAGTGGAAAGATTGGACAGATGAGGACGTTGTTCGATTTCAGTTGTATCAAGACCGGTTGGCGCTACCATTCTCGCGCTTTCAGTTGGCAATGGAAAAGGTGCTTGGTCGTTCCGTGTGGACCCACGAGTTCGCATTCCGCGATGGCCTTATTGCTGAATACGAAGGGCGGCGTCCCAAACCAACATTTGGTGACATCCTCGCGTTGATTCCGAAAGAAAAGCGGATCATGCTGGTGTGCTCTAAGGATGCGGATTCGGACAACGCACAACACGGGCAACCCGCCACGGGAGAGTGAGTAACGGGGTGTACCGCAGCGGGTGTGCCCGGAGCGTTGTGCAAAATGAGCCAGTCTTGAGCATTGTAGTTCGGCTGGCCTAAGATTGGAGGTAATCATGTTGTGGGCTATCCAGTGTCGGGATGGGTCGCTTGACGAGGGAGACGACAAGGTTCCGTTTCTGTTCGGTACGCGCCGGGAGGCACAGGAGTATATCTATGCGTTCGGGTGGTCAAGCGACCGTCCTGTCAAGGTGAGTATATCGCTTGTGCCCGGCCAGCCGAAAGCAAAATATGTGGACTGGCTCACATCGCACAACAGCGCCAGGAATGCCATGTCCGAGTCAATGGAAGCCCCTATGCGGTCACTCGAAACACGGCATCCGTAGCGCCTGCGTTGTGAGACATAGAGCAGGGCTTTTATGATTATAGGCAGGCTTTCAGGCTGGAGGGTGGGTAGCTCTCACTTGAACCTAACCCGTAACGGTGCGGTTGAAACCAAGTCCGTACTTGGGCCTGCTTTACATTATGGAGGCCCTGCTCAACGATCTCACAACAGCCATTAGGCGAAATTGCCGCCGAACCATTTAGATAGGAGCGCGTATGTCTATTCACGATAAGTTGTCCAAATGCCACCCCTCGCTTTCTCGAGGAATGGTGTGGTGTCGTACTTGCGGTAAGTCAAAAAAGGTAGATAGTGCTGAGTGTTTCCGGTCGGGGTGGCCGGAGTGTTGTGGCTATACCATGACTATCGATTCACCTGAAGAACGCGCTCAGTACGCTAAGGAGTCGGCGGCAAAATCGCCTAACACGGGCAACCCGCCACGGGAGGGTGAGTAGGTGGGCGTACCGCAGCGGGTGTGCCCGGAGCGTTGCACGCAATAGCTCGGCGACCATATTGTAGGCTGGGCCAGGAGGTCACAAGTGGTAACGTATATCCATTCGCCGGGGGTCGGCAAAGCTGAGCATATCAACGTCGGGTTCACTATCGATATGTCGTATGAGGATGCCGTCAAGTGGCGTAACAGGTTGACCGATATCATAGAGCGTCACGAGGCCCAGCCTGGGGCGGAACGGTCAGCCAACGGCGTAGAACACGGCCAGACTGCCATTCCTTTGTCTACTGTCAAGAGGCTTGTGCGGGAAAGCAAGTTGATAGACAAGTGGTCTGGTGATGCATTGATCGCTCAGTTGGAGTATGCAGTCG
>Ga0272441_10001594_pt1 | contig 48155 bp, 41 predicted proteins | sample SSMProp6N_FD_193582 | JGI IMG/M metagenome (GOLD analysis project Ga0272441, IMG submission 193582) | Marine sediment archaeal communities from Little Sippewissett salt marsh, Falmouth, MA, United States - SSM-Prop-6N | ecosystem: Environmental > Aquatic > Marine > Wetlands > Sediment ... | reverse complement strand
TATCCAGGCCGCGGGATCGTCCCGGCGGCTCGCGGCGATGAAGCGCCCCACGTCCCAGAAGAAAGTGCCCGTGAAGAGGCCGCCCGTGCCCTCGTCGACGTCGCCGTAGACGCCGAATCCCCAGCCGAAGATGGAGCCCTGCTTCCCCTCGGCCTTGCTGTGGAGGTGCCAGTCCACTTCCATGCCCAGGTAGGTGCCGGGGTCGGCCATGCCGTCGGGGACGTCCCAGAGGAAGGCCGCCCCGGCGGAGACGCGGACGCCCTCGCAGCCGATGTCCTCAACGATGGCCTCGACGAGGTCCTCGAGTATCTCGTCGGCGAGCTCCTCGCCGAACTCGCAGCAGCCGCCGAACGCCACGGCGGCGAGAGTCAGTGCGGCCATGCAGCAGCGCGGCATCATCCGTTCCCGCCCTCACCAGTGCCAAGTGTAGCTGAGGAGCACCTTCCCGACGGCGGCGTCTTGGTCGCCGTCGGCGTCGTTGAGCCACTGCCTCTTGAACTCGAGCCGGACGAACTCGCTCTCGCCCGGTATGGCGGGGCCGCGCCTGATCGCGAAGCCTACGGCAACGCCTGTCATCAGGCCATGGTTCTCCGGGAAGGAAGGCAAGCCCCACCAGCCTATCTCGGGCTCGACGACCGGCCACCATCGCGGCTGCCTGTCCCGCTTCGACTTCTCCTGCCGCCTGCGCGCGATGGCCAGCCCCACGTCCCAGTAGAGCCCGGTCGTGATGAGCCTGTCGCCGTCGGGGCCGTCGAAGTAGTCGAGCCCGAGCCCCGGGCCCCAGTCGTCGACGAAGTCGATCTCCAGCCCCGAGTAGCGCCCGGGCTTGCTCGTGCCCGCGGGGACGTCCCACGCCGTCGTGGCCCCCGCGCTCACGCGGAAACCGCCCATCTGCGAGACGGCCTCGGGGAGGCCCAGCACGTTTATCACGTCCCCCGCAGCCAACAGCGCGTCGCCGCATCCGCCGCCGAGCGCCACGGCGGCGAGGGCGATGACGACCATCGCACACCTAGCCGCCGCGCCCGTCGGCTCTCTCTGCGCCATGAAAGCCCCCCGCCGCCGGTTCCGCCTTCAGAGTACCCCGGCCGCGCCCGGATATCAAGGCCGGGCCGCGAGTTGCACGTGCGCGTGCCCCGACCGTGAGGTATCATATGCTCTCGCCGGCAACCCCGGGAGGAACATCGCATGAAGGCCGCCTTCGCCACCATCCAGGCCCGCTACACGATGGAGCTCGAGGATATCCTGCCGAAGATTGCCGCCATCGGCTACGACGGCGCCGAGATATGGGCGCCGCATCTCATCGGCCGCACCGACGACGAGATCATGCGCGTTAAGTCCGTCGCGGAGGAGTGCAGCCTCGAGATCTGCCAGATCACGCCCTACCCGTGCTTCACCGGCTGCCGCAACGACTACGAGTGGTCGATGCAGCACTGCCGCGAGATGGTGCGCGTCGCGACGATGCTCGGGGCCCCGAACATCCGCGGGCTGACGTCGGTGGGCATCAAGATGACCGACTGGAAGGAGCGCCCGGTCGTGCAGCTCTACAACATGGCGCCGAGCGCCCGGGCCTCGGAGGACCAGTGGCGCCAGGCCGTGCGCGCCTACAAGGAGCTCGGCTCAGGCGACGGCCCCGTCTGGGCCATCGAGACGCACGGCAACAACCTGACCGACTCCGTGTCGGGGGCGAAGCGGCTCCTCGCCGAGGTCGGCTCGCCGCGGGTAAGGCTCACCTACCAGTGGTTCTGCGACGCGGGCATCACCGAGGGGCTGGGGGCCGTCTGGGACGACGTCGCCCAGGTCCACCTGCAGCACGTCTCGGGTGCCGGCGAGGAGCGCTCGCGCGAGTGCTTGGCGTACCTCGCGGAGCACGGCTACGACGGCTACGTGACGGTCGAGTTCTCGGACGAGCCCGTCTGGGAGACGGCCCCCGCGGAGCTCGCCGTCGTGAAGGAGTACATGTGAGCGCCGAGGCCGAGAGCCCCGCAGTGGCGGACCCCGTCCGCGTCGCTATGGTCGGCCTGGGCGTCTGGGGCCGCAGCCAGATGGAGCGCTCGGTCGCGAAGTCCCCGTTCGTCGAGTGCGTTGCCTGCTGCGACGCGGACCCCGCGGAGACCTCGCGCTTCGCGGAGGAGTTCGGGCTGCGCGCGCTCGGGAGCTTCGAGGAGATACTCGCCGACGACGAGATAGAAGCCGCGCTGCTCTTCACGCCGAACCCCGTCCACCCGGCCCACGCGATGGAGCTGGCCGCCGCGGGCAAGCACGCGTATCTCACCAAGCCCGTCGCCAACCACGCGAAGGAGGCCGTGGACATGATATCCGCGGCCGAGGACGCGGGCACGGTCCTCTTCGTCGACCACGGCATGAGCGTAACCCCGCGGGTGAAGGCCATCGAGCGCTCGATCGGCGAGGGGCTGGTGGGCGACGTTCTCATGGCGCAGGCGAACCGCTCGGGGGGCCCCGGGTGGAAGCTCGGCCCCGACCAGTGGCGCTTCCACCGCGAGAAGTGCCCCGGCGGGGCCATGATACAGATCGGCGTCTACATGACGGCGACGCTCGCGTACCTGTTCGGCAAGCCGCTCCGCGCGACCGCCACCGCGATGCACGGGCTCACCGGCGCCACCATCGAGAACTCGCTCGTCATGACGGTGGAATACGAGTCGGGGTGCCGCGCGGCGGTGCTCTCCAGCTACTTCACCAAGGTCAACACGCACTACATGCACCTCTTCGGCGTCGAGGGCAACATCTTCGTGGGGCCCCAGTATTTGGATCGCGCCGTCCGCTACATGCGCGACGACGAGTGGGAGGTAAAGGAGCTCGCCGTCACCGAAACCGACGCCGTGCCGACGGCGAAGGAGCAGTTCTACAGGCAGGTGCGCGAGGCGCGCGCGCCCGAGCACTCGCTCGAGATGGCGCTGAACGCGGTCGCGGCGATAGATGCGGGGCTCCGCTCGGCGGCGCGGGGCGAGGCGGTCGAGATCGCGGAGGTGCTCGAGAGGATGCCGCAGGAGGAGGCCAAGCCATGACGAAGGACGAGGAGTACCTGAACCTACTGGCCATATTCCACTACATCGTCGCCGCGCTGGGAGCGCTCTTCGCGTGCTTCCCCATTCTCCACCTCGTGATCGGCCTGACGCTGCTGTTCGCCCCCGACTCGCCCGGCGGCCCCGGCGGGCCCGGAGGGATACCGAAGGCCTTCGCCGTCATCTTCATCGTCTTCCCGCTGGTCTTCATCCTTGCCGGATGGACCTTCGCGGGGCTGTTGGCCTACGCGGGCATGAGCCTGAAGCAGAGAACGCGCCACACCTTCTGCCTGGTCATGGCGGCGCTGGCGTGCATGTTCTTCCCCTTCGGGACGGTGCTGGGCGTCTTCACCATCATCATGCTCGTGAAGCCCGAGGTGAAGGAGCTCTTCGGCGTTGCCGAGGCGCAAGCGACGCCGGCCGGCGTGGCGCCCGCCCCGGGCGGCCCCGGCGGCGACGGCGGCGACGGCATCGACCGCTCGGGCAGGAGGGCCGATTAGCGTGAACGCCCCCCCTCCCGCGCCGAATGTCGTCTTCATCATCGCCGACCAGCACCGCTGGGACTTCGTCGGCTACGAGGACGGCGTGACCGTCACGCCGAACCTGGACGCGCTCGCCGCCCGCGGCGCCGTCTTCCGCGGGGCCCACTGCACCTCGCCCCTCTGCTGCCCCTCGCGGGCGGCGATCGCCTCGGGGCGCTACGGCACGAGCACCGGCAGCTTCACCAACCTGCACCAGCTGCCGCCCGGGACGCCGGGATTCGTGGGGCAGCTCCGCTCGGCGGGCTACCGCACCGCCGCCGTCGGCAAGACGCACATGGAGATCCACGCCTACGACTCGGACCTGACGGCGGAGCCGCACCGCGAGTTCATGGACTCCCTCGGCTGGGACGAGGTCTGCGAGGTCTCCGGCAACGGGATGCTGAAGACGGGCATCAGGTGCGCCTACAGCGAGCACCTGCGCGAGGCCGGCCGCTTCGACGAGGTGCTCGAGTTCTACAGGCGCTGGCACTACTTCATGGATAAGGGCCGAGGCGGCGACCCCGGGTTCCATCCCCACGAGTGGCCGCTCGAGCCCGAGCTGCAGGAGACCGAGTTCATCGGCCGCCGCGCCGCCGAGTGGCTGGCCGCCTACGCGGGCGCGGGCCCCTACTTCCTCCACGTGGGCTTCGCCGCGCCGCACTCGCCCGTCGAGCCGGCTCCCGGGTTCCTCGATATCTACCGCGACCGCGACGAGCCGCCGCCAGCGGCCTGCGAGGCGCCCCCTGAGCACACCGCGGCCGGGCGCCGCGGCTACCGCGCGATGATAAGCCAGATCGACCACTGGGTCGGCGAGATAGCCCGCGCCGTCGCCGACCGCGGCGAGCTCGAGCGCACCGTCTTCGTCTACACCGCCGACCACGGCGAGATGGCGGGCGACCACGGGCGGGTGGGCAAGTGCGTCTTCTTCGACCCGAGCGTCCGGGTGCCGCTGGTGGTGGCGGGGCCGGGCGTGCGGGGGGGCACCGACTCCGATGCGCTGGTGGAGATCATCGACCTCGGGGCGACTGTGAACGAGCTCTGCGGCGTGCGGGCTCACGAGCTCGACCAGGGGCGGAGCCTGGCGCCGCTGCTCTCGGGCGCCTCGGACTCCCACCGCGAGACGGTCTACGCCGAGATGGGCTGTGACAGGATGCTGTACGACGGGCGGCACAAGCTCATGTGGGGCGACCCGGCGAGCGACACGCGCGAGCTCGGCCGGCTGCACCTCGACAAGCCCGTCGACATACCGCCCAGCCCCGCGCGGCTTTACGACATGGAGGCCGACGCGCTCGAGGAGCGCGACCTGGCCGACGACGGCTCGAGCCGGCACGTCCTCGAGGAGATGAAGGAGAAACTGCTCCTTCGCATGAACGAGAACACCGAGGCCCGCCCCTTCCTCGGCCGCGGCGCGTACCGGCCGCTGTAGCGGCCGTCGGGCTTGACAGTGGTCGGGCCGGGGCGTAGTATATCAGCGACGGCGCGGGACCTCTTCGGTCGGGGCGTGGCCCAGTTTGGCAGGGCGCCTGAATGGGGTTCAGGAGGTCGCTGGTTCGAATCCAGTCGCCCCGACCATCCCATGACATCCGACACGTCGGCCCTGCGGATTCAGGGGCGGCGTTCGGGGCCGCAATTACGGGAAGCGCCGCGATCAGCTCTGGGACCGTTACGGTCTAGAGGGATCTCGCGTCGTACATCACTTCGCCACCTATCAATGTCATCTCCACGCAGTGGGTCTCGTTCATCACGACAAGGTCCGCGTCCTTTCCGACCGCGAGTATCCCCTTGCGATGGTCCAGGCCGAGAACCCGGGCCGGGTTAAGGGTTAGCATGCGCACGGCTTCCTGAAGGGGAACGTCCGTCTTCGTTACCATGAACTCAAGGGACCGGTCCAGGGTCACCGTGCTTCCCGCCAGGGTCCCGTCGTCCAGGTAGGCTCTCCCCTGCCGGACCGTCACCGGCTTCCCGGCAATCTCATGCTTCCCGTCCTCGCAGCCGCAGGCCGAAGTGGCGTCCGACACCAGCGTGATTCCGCTTGGCCCCTTCAGCCTGTAGAGAAGATCGACCACGGCGGGATGGACATGGAATCCGTCGGCAATGAGATGAGCCTTGAGCTCTCGTTTCAAGAGCGCCGCTGTCAGAATACCCGGTTTTCTATGATGCATCGGGGCCATAGCGTTGAAGATGTGCGTCACCTGGGAAAGGCCCAGATCGATTGCCACCTCGATGTCCTCGTAGTTGGCCTCGGAATGCGCAATGGCGAGGGCCGTGCCCTCCTGCGCGGCGACCTGCATCACGTCCTGTCCGCCCGGAAGTTCGGGAGCGATGGTCATGAGACACAAGAAGCCGTCAGCCGCCTTCTGAAGGAGGAGCATGTCGTCGATGGTGGCATCCCAGAAGTAATCCCCGTTGAGCGCTCCGCTCATGCCCTTGCTGAGGAAAGGTCCCTCGAGGTGGATGCCGTGGAGCAAGCCGTGTCTGGGACTTTCCCGACAGAGCGATGCGAGAGTGCGCACGCACTTCAGGAATTCTTCCCTCTCGCAGGGGTAGACGGTCGCCAGAAGATGAGTGATGCCGTGAGAGACCGAATGATCGAGGATTGTCTCGATCTCCTGGCGGTTCGCGGCAGAAAAATCGAATCCCATGCCGCCGTGGATGTGAAGGTCGATGAACCCCGGGAGTAGATAACGTCCCTCCAGATCTATCACGCGTGCATTCGGCGGCAGATAGACGGCATCGCCGCCGCCCAGCTGGCTGATCTTGCCCTGCTCGACCACGACGCAGGCCCTCGGGGCCACCCGGAAGGGCGTCACGGCCGTGGCATTGACGAAGACGATGGGGGTTTCCTTGTCGTCGTGTTGGCTGAACTTCCCGAGGCGTCCCTGGATGGAGAAAGACTCCCTCTTCACCCTGTCCCTGATGATCTTTTTCGTGCGCCCGCGGGGAAGGCTCCTGTGGCGGATCTGAACCTCTATGATCCGCTTGAAAGAGGCGAGGTCCGAGGAGCAGGCTTCGATCTCTTCCCAGATGATGTGGGCAACAGTGGCCTGGGGCAGGCCCTTCTTCTTCTGCTGATCGAGGTATCTCCCGAGGTACTCCTCGTTCACCACCACCGAGGCAAAGACCGTTTCTGTTCTGTCCGGTCGCTGTTTCCCGATTACGCAGATCTCCCTTATGAAAGGGCTCTTGCTGATCCGTTGCTCGAGCTCTTCCGGGAAGACGTTAACGCCCGCGGCAGTCACTATCACATTCTTCGATCGGCCCGCGATGAAGAGGCGCCCCGTCTCATCCAGGCGGCCGAGGTCTCCGGAATGCAGCCATCCGTTCCGGATCACGTCCCGAGTTGCATTGTCGTTTTTGTGATATCCTAGCATCAGGTGGGGCCCGCGAATGCATACCTCGCCGACTCCGTCGGCGCCGGGGTCGTTGATCCTGATATCGACGTTTCGGAGCGGCTTGCCGGCCGAACCGACGCTGTTGTCCTGGGGATGCGTCAACGTGGATACCCCGGATGTCTCCGTGAGCCCGTAGACCTGAAGCAGGGGAACCCCAAGCTCCCGGTAGCCCAAGGCAATCGCCGGGGCCAACGGAGCGCCGCCAGATACGAAGAAGCGGACCTCGCCTCCGAGAATACCTCGAGCTTTCCCGGCGAGGCCTTTTCTGACGTCATCGTTCTTCTCTACTTCGGCAAGGGAAAGCCCCCCGGCCCCCGCGGCCCTGCGGACCAGTCTCTCGAGTATCATCTTGAACATGGCCGGCACGCAAAGCATCACTGTCGGGCGGAACGCCTGCATGCCCCGGAACATCCTGGTGTACTTGAGGCTCCGCGGGTACATCACTGATGCGCCGACCATGAACGGAAGGACGAGGCCGCATGTGATCTCGAAGGTGTGGCTGAGACTGATGACCGAGAAGAAGCGGTCGCGGCTGTCTATGTCCAGCACCTCGAGCATCCCCTCGAGGTTGGCCAGTATGCCCCGGTGAGAGAGCACAACTCCCTTGGGCTCCATCGTCGTTCCAGATGTGTAGATGATGACCGCCGGCGATTCAGGGGCGGCGTTCGGGACCGCGTCGCGGTCGCAGGGAGCGTCCAGCACCTGCCGCAGGTGGACGGCAGTCCTGCCGCCGTCGGCTGGGCCGTCGAGAATGACCACGCCGTCCAGCCCGAAGCTTGAAAGGCCGCCGGCCGTCTTCCGCGAAGCAAAGGCCCACCTGGCACCGGTATCCCCGAGAATGTGACCGATCTCGGCGGGGCCGCTGTTGGGATCCACCGGGACTGCAACCGCCCCCGAGAGCACTACCCCCCAGAAGGCAAGCGCCCACTCGGGGCCGTTGGGTGCGTAGAGGCAGACTTTATCTCGGGCGCCCACGCCGTTCTTCCCAAGGAACGAGGCGATCTTTCGGGCTCCCGAAAGGACCTCGGCGTAGGTGAGGTCCGCCTCGTCACCCGACAGCGTCTGGTAGGCACGTAGTTCCGGGAAGCGCGCCGAGGAATAGGTCAAGACTTCGCCGAGAGTCTTCAATCGATGCCCTCTCTTGCCGCGCGTCCCAACTCGGCGGCGCGGAAGCTCCACGACAGCCGCATGCGAGCAGAGGCGTAGCTGCTTCCGGCAGCGCAATTATCCACCATACCCACATGCTCAGCAAGGCCATATGCGCAAGACTGCTTTGCCATCTCATCCCGCCTGACCCCTGCCGGGAAACCGGTAGATTGCACGCGGCGTGACCTTGAAACGAGGCGGTTCTTGGCGAGCGAAGATGAGAAAAAGAAGGGAATAATCCCCGACCCCATCACCGACGGGGTTTTCACACTCGACTTGCAGTGGCGGATCACCTCGTTCAACCGCGCCGCCCAGCTGATAGTGGCGCTCGACTATAGCCTGACCAGCGTCCGTACCGCGCACTGGCGCCCCTCGATCAAGCGGAATACCAGCCGCCTCGAACTGGTCGTGGACCTTGTTGGGCCTCCAGAGCCCGAGGTCGTCTCGGAAAGCGCCTCTGATAATTTTGGAGATGATGTCCTTGGCTGCCATACTGCTGCATCTCAACGCCATTATGGCACGCCGAGCAACACGAGACGACCAGATGACGCCGCAAGTAAGCGTGTCCACCCACATCTCTTCAGTGGGCAATAGCCTGCATTCTCAAGCAACATCCGCCATGATGGCGATGAACTCGCTGACATGCGGAGCTGGCTCAGAGCGGAGACAGACCCTGTAGTCGCCGGCAAGAAGTTCTAACCGAATCCAGTCGCCCCGACCACCCTGACGCAGACAGCCGCCGCAGCGTACCAGGGCGGACCGCGTTTCAGCCCTTGATCATCTTCACTATCTCGCCCGGCTCGGGGAACCGGCCGGTCTGGTGCTTCGAGAAGACCATGTCCCCGTCGACGACGACGTCGAAGATGCCGCCTCCGCCGGCGATGAGCTCCGACTCGACCCCGAGCGCCTCTTTCAGCTCGGCCGCGAGACCCGCGGCCATCGGCTTGTAGTTTCACTGCGAGCAGTAGGTGATTCCGATCTTCACGGACGATCCTCCTGAAGGCCGCGCCCCCGGTGGCGGCACGGGGCCATTCTAACGCCGGCGGCCCGCCCGTCAACTCCCCGGCCGGGGGCAATTTGTGTAACGCTCGGCGCCCATCCTGCCGAAGAGAGTTAAGCAGGGGGGCGGTATGGCCGGAGCTCAGCCCAAGTTCAGGGCCGCGGCAGCGTGCGCGGTGGCGGGGCCCGTCGCGTGGACGGTCGCCTTCGCCACGTTCCTCTTCTTCACCTTCAGCGCGAAGGTGACCGAGCCCGGCACCCACAGCACCGTGCTACAGGCCCTCGGCCATCCGCAGGTGGCCCTCATCCTCTTCGGGACGCTGGGGCTTCTCGGCGGGCTGATGGGCGGCGGCAGGAGGAGGGCCGCGAGCTCCCTCCTCGCCGGGCTGGTCGTGGGAGGGCTGGCGACGGCGCTGGTGACCTTCGCCCCGTCCCCGGTGCTGGTCGTGGCCTTCCCGATGATCGCGGGGCCCGTCATGGGCGTGGGCTACTCGCTGGGAAGCACCTCCGGCAAGAAGGTCTCGAAGGGATTCTTCGCGGGCCTCTTCGCGGGCTTCGCGACGACGCTGCTGGTCTTCCTCCTCTACGGCGTGGGCTCGCAGATATTCATGTCGACGGCCCTCGGGATCTACCTGGGCGGGCTGGTGACGGGCTACGTGGCGACGCTCGTCTTCTTCATCTTCTACTCCGTGCCGACGCCCAGCCGCCTTAGGTTCGGCGGCCGGCCTCCGAACGGCCGCAGCGGCCCCAACGGGCGCGCTTCCGGCGGAGCCTGACCCGGTGCCGGCTGCGCCGGGGCGCAAGACACATCGCCCGCCACCATCCGGCGCGATCCGCCGCCCCTTGCCATTCCGCATCTGCCGAGGTAGAATACTGGTGAGCACTGATCACGCCGGGCGCAACTTGATGCGCTGCTCAGTCATCGACGGGAGTCGACGTGGAAGACAGCGGCCCTCCAAGCCGTCTAAGGCGTGCGCTGAAATGGGTCAAGATCGCCCTCACGGCGCTGCTGCCTGTGCTGCTGGGCGTGATGCTGTGGTACGCTCTTTACGCGAGAAGCAGCCGTCTGGCCTACGAGCATGAGATCGCCGCCATACGCGCGGCGGGGGACCCGGTCACGTACGAGGAGCTGGCCCCTCCGCCCCTCCCCGAGAAAGCCAACGCGGGGCCGCTCCTGATCCGGGCCGCGCGCGAGCTCCCAGGGGACGACCCGAGCTCGAAACAGTGGGCTGTCTACAAAGACGCGTGCCGAGGTCGCGAGACCACGCGCGAGGAATGGGCGGCGATCTACGAGGAACTGCTCGAGCCGAATGCCGTATGCCTTGAGGCCGTCCGCAAGGCATTGCAGCTGCCCGCCGCCCGCTTCGACCTGGACTACTCGACCCTGGCGGGGATGGAGCTTCCACATCTCGCGATGCTGAGTTACCAATGCCAACTGCTCGACATGTCCGCCCGCCGCGCCGGCGACCGGGGCCGGCCGGACCAGGCAATCTCGGAGATCGGCAATATCATGAAACTCGGGAAGCTGCTGGAGACAGAGCCGATAATGATCAGCCAGCTCGTCCGAGCCTACTTCTACGACGTTGCCTGCCGCAGGTACGAGGCGGTCCTCCACGCCGGAGGCGCGAGCGAGAAGGCCCTGCTGGGGGCGGCCCGGGTTCTGAGGGAGTGCCCGAACCGCGCCGCGTTCGTCATGGCGGTGAAGGGAGACAGGGCCCTCGGCGCCAGCACATTCGGGACTTTCCTGGGCGCTTGCGAAGGTCCCCCGCCACAGGGGTTCGTGACGACCGCGTTTCAGCGGGGCCTAAGGGCCCCGTTCCACGAGGGCGCGGCGGCCTACCTGCGCCACGCCGGACGCCTGATAGAGGCGCTGGGCGAGCCCCACCTGGGTGCCGCACCGCGCCTGAAACAGATAGACGAGGAGTTCGACGAGGAGGTCAAGGCCGCCGCCGGGCTACTCGAGACGGGCTATCTGCTCGCAGAGCTACTCCGCCCCCCCGTGCGGGGACTCGAGGAGCAGGACACGCAGCGCGAAGCATGGATGACTGTCCTTCGGCTGGCCTGCCTGGTGGAGGTGTACCGACTGCGGGACGGACGGCGCCCCGCCGGGCTGGCGGACCTGGTCCCGTCCCTTCTCGGAGAGCTGCCCACCGATCCGTTCTCGGGCAAGGGGTACATCTACCGGGCCAAGGAGGGCGCGGAGGGATACGTCATCTACAGCTTGGGCTCGAATCTCACCGATGACGGCGGCGTGCCGGGCCCTCTTGAGAAGGGCCGTCGGGACTTCCGGAAGGGCAACATCTTATTCGAGAGATGAGTCCGTGGCAGGCGCGGAGCGCTCGGCCACCAGTACCACACGCAGCACCTTCAGTCGCTGGGGTCGTCAGGGCGGGTGATGGCCCTGAGACCACGATTGAAGTTGGTGTCGGCGGCGGGCCCATCGGTGGTTGGCGGGCTCCCCCTGAGCAAAAACCAGTAGCACAGCAACACGACGACCACGACCGTGGCGATGATGCCCATGGTACGGAAGTTCGTCATATGGGCCCTCCCTCCTCATTGCTAACCCAGTTGCCATTATGACAGATCCCATGCGGGCATTCAACCCAGTTCTAACACGGGCAAAGAGAGACGAGGAGGATGAAAGGGACAGTCCTTTTTCGGCGGGTCTACTTCCTGACGACCGCAAGGCGGGGAGAGCGCTTCCGCCCGTCGGGGTGCTCCTTGGTGAAGAGGCAGGCCTCCTCCCTGATCTTCGTGGTCAGGAGGAAGCTGACCGTCTTGGCCCCCCGGGCGAGCTTGGCCTTGATGACGGCACTCAGATCGCCCGAGATGTACCATCGGCCCTCGGTCCTCCTGGTGGGGGTGTTGCCGTAATCGAACGTCAACTTGCCGGCGGGGACGTCCGATTCGGGCTTGGGGGCGTTGTTCCAGGTGACGCCCGTCTCCTTCCAGCTCTCGTCCTTGTCGGCCAGGGGCATGATGTCAACATCCACAGGGCGGCGGCCGTCGCCGAGATTGCCATAGATGCACAGGTGCACCGATCCGATGTCGCCCGGCTTCAGCCCGTCGAGGCGGAACCTGACGAATACCCGCTGCCATACCCATCCCCACTTGGGGCTGTCGTCGTAGTGCTTGACCTCGAGGATGCCGCTCCGGCCCTTGTTGGCGTCTTTCCTGGCCCCCGCCTGGATACCCGCGTCGGCGTCCACGTTGATGATGGCGACCTTGGGGCCGCTGAACCTCTCGGAGAGTTCCTTCGGCGATTCAGCCCTTGTTGAACTCGCCGCTGCCGCCAGAATCGCGGCCGCACAGATCGTCCGGGTCAACCTTGTCATTGTCGCCCTCCTCGACCCGTAGTAACCGCCGCAGGCCCCCGGGCTTGCACGATTCGACGGAAAGGGGACTGGAGGGAGAGAAAGGGGGCTGTCCCCTTCTTCAGTAGACCGCCCGCCTCACCCTCACCCCCACGCCGATCTCGCGAAGCGCATGCTGGAGCTGGCCGCGCAGGCTCGGCAGTGACACCTCCGAGGCCGAGGCGTCGATGAGCATGATGAGGGAGAACATCCCCGCGATGACCTTCTGCGAGACCTCGAGGATGTTCACCTCCTCGCGGGCGAGCACCTCCGCGACGGCCGCGACGACACCGGGCCGGTCGGCCCCGTGGGCCGAGAGGACGAATACGCGCTCCTGCGGCGGCGGCGGGGGGGTGCGGGCGCGTCCCGATGCGAGCGCCCGGCGGCCGAGCTCGATAAAGACGCCCTCGGCCACGGCGTCGGCTATCTTCCCCAGCTCCTCCGGGGCGGGGCGCCCGAGCACCCGGGCCTTCTCGGCGTAGGTCTCGAAGACGAGCTCTATCCCCTCCTCCTCCGCGTACTCGATCGCCTCCGCCGTGAGGCGCGCGCCGACGGGCACGCGGAAGCGGTCGCCCCACCCCAGGCCGTCCTCGCGAAGATCGGTCTCGTCGAAGGTCCTCAAGCTGCCCCCGCCCCCCAGTATCGCTCCCGGCGCGCTTTCGGTGCTCGCGGCCAAGCGAACGCGCGGCGCAAGTGGGCGCTTGCGGCCACTTCTGCGCCCCGCGTTGCCTCAGCCGGCCGCGAGCACACTCGATGGTCCGTCGTGCGGCTGCGCCGCCCCGACGACCTGGGCGCGCCGGGTCGCTGCCTCGCCCGCCCGCCCCCCTCAGTGCTCGAACGAGACGGCCGCGTAGCCGACAAAGTCCGATGCCTCGCCCCTGGAGCCGCCCGCCTCGTAGCTCGTCGTCTGGTCCAGCAGCGTGGCCCGGGTCGCGCCCATCGCGCGGCAGGCGGCGATCGTCGCCGCGACAGCCCCCGCTCCGCAGGCCGAGCGGCTCTCGCGCGCCTCGTCGACCACCTTCCCGGCCGCGAGCTCGAGCATCATGTCTATGATGCGGCGGTCGTTGACCTCCTTCACCCAGCGGTGGGCCTCGTCGCCCGTGCCCTTCGGGGCCCAGCCGTAGAAGCCCGTCCCGTAGTGCGTGAGGTCGGTGGAGCCGACGACGGCGACCGGCCGGCCGAGGCCGGCGAGTACCTTGCCCACGCACTCGCCGACGGCGACGGGCTCCGCCTCGGGGGGCATCGCGATGGGGACGATCTTCGGCTTGTCGAAGAGAACCTGGAGGAACGGGATCTGCACCTCGATGGAGTGCTCGCCGTTGTGCGCCGCCGCGCGGTCCGCGACCGCGGGGCCGCACTCGGCGAGGATCGTCGCGGCCAAGTCCTCGTCGACCGGCACGTCGCCGAGCGGCGTCGACCACGCGCCCTCCGACTGCATGGCCGCGCCGCTCACGCCCCACGAGTGGACGGCGCCGAACAGGACGAAGCTCGCCGCCACGGCGCTCTTCTCCCTCAGCGCCTTCAGCAGCGACGCCGCCGTCGGCCCCGAGTAGACCCAGCCCGCGTGGGGCACGATGCCGCCGAGGACCTCGCCCCCGGGCTCATTCAGGACGCGGGCGCGCCCGATGCACTCCTCGACGAGTGACCTGCACGCCGACGCGTCGGCCGGGTAGAAGGAGCCCGCCCGCGCTGGCGATCTGAGCGTCATCGCACTCTCCTCGCAAAGGGCGCGGCTCGCGCCGCGCGTCACTCACTCGTCGTCGCTGGCGAAGTCGAGGGAGCGGCCCACGGCCTCGCCGAAGCTCCGCGGCACTTCGTCTCCTTCAGCGCCGATGGAACGCCAGGCGTCAGACTCGAGCCAGCGGTCTATCACCGAACGCTTGAAGCGGATCGTCTTGCCGATGTGGCTCGCCGGGATGTTCCCCTTGCGCACGTGCCGGTAGAGGACCTGCGCGTGAAGCTGAAGGTACTCCGCGAGCTGCTCGATCGTCATCACCTCGGGGAAGGCGATCTTGGGCGCGCCGAGCGCGACGGAGCCCTCGAGCGTTCCCGCGTCCGGTCCGGGCGCCGCTGCGGAAAGCTTCTCGAAGACGCGCCTCACGATGCGGTCAATTTCTTCTGCGTTGAGATTCATCTTCGGCATGCCCAGCTGCGCGCGGCTGATCTCGAGAAGGTCAGGAACGCGGGAGGGGGGGAGCCTCGGTGCGGAGCCGCGGCGGATGTCGCTCGGCGACGCCTAGTCCGCGTTCCAGAAACTCCGGTACATTCTGTAGTTCTGGCGGACCCACCTGGCGCTCTTGCGTTTCGCCCCGCCTGAGGAGTTCCGGATGCGCTCGACCCGTCGCGTCGAGCGGCCACGACCGAAGACGCGGCACAGCAGTTCCAAGACCGGTGAGAACATCTCCGCGGTCCATATCTCCCCCCCGTGGAGTGCCCCGGCGCGGCCGGGAGCCGACCCGGGCCGGCTCCGGTCGCACCTCGCCCGTGCGTTCCGGGTATATTCGACGCGCGGCGCATTATAGTGTAATATCGTATATTGTCAAGCCAATACTTGACGGCAATTGTAGATTTTTCATAACTGATAGAGAACGATATGCGTCAATAGGCGAAACGCCCGCGGAGCGCCATCGCCGGAGCGTGTCGGGCCGCCGCCGCGCGGGCTCAGTCGCCCATGTACTGGAGCATGAGCCGGCGGCGGCGCGGGCGAGTGTCGAAATCGATGAAGACGATCTGCTGCCACGTGCCGAGAGTGAGCTTGCCCTCCGTGAAGGGCACCTGGAGGCTCGGTCCCACGACCGACGCGCGCAGGTGAGCGTGGCCGTTTCCGTCCCCCCAGGTCTGGTCGTGGTGGTACTCGCCCTCGGGGATGAGGCGGTCGAACATCTCCGGCAGATCCTGCGCGAGGCCGGGCTCGAACTCGATCGTCGTGACAGCGCCGGTGGACCCGGGCACGAAGAGCGTCACGATCCCCTCGCCCATGGCGAGCTCGGAAAGCTTCTCGGCAACCGCGGACGTGAGATCGACCATGTGGCTCCGGCCTTCTGTGTTGATCGAAAGCGTCTCGGTCACGATCCTCATGCGGGCTTCTCCGAACTGGCGGCCGCGTGAGCGGCCTGGCCGGGCTCGCCCCCTGCGGGGCTCAGCCCCTCGCCGGGGCTCTCCTGGAAGCGCTCCTTGATCTCTACGACGTCGTCGATGCGGCCGAGGAACGCCTCGGAGACCTGCGGATCGAAGTGGGTCCCCGTGTCCTTCCTGATGATGTCGACGGCCTTCTCGAGCGAGAAGGCGGGCTTGTAGCACCTCACCGAGGTGAGGGCGTCGAAGACGTCGGCGAGGGCGGCTATGCGTCCGCGGAGCGGGATCGCCTCCCCGGCCAGCCCCGCAGGATAACCTCCGCCGGCCCACTTCTCGTGGTGCGAGAGGGATATCTCCTCGGAGGCGCGGATCAGCTCCGAATCGCCGTTCGCGAGTATCTTCCCCCCGATGGTCGTGTGCGACTCCATCACCTTGAATTCCTCGGGGGTGAGCTTGCCGGGCTTGAGCAGGATGGCGTCGGGGATGCCGAGCTTGCCCACGTCGTGCATGGGCGAGGCGTAGAGCATGAGCTCCACCTCGTGCTCGTCGAAGCCCACCTCCCCGGCCACCAGCGCCGAGTAGTGGGCCATGCGCCTGATGTGCATGGCCGTGTCCATGTCGCGGTACTCGGCGGCCATGGCAAGGCGCATGATGGTGTCGAGGTGGGCGGACTTGAGGTCCGAGGTCAACTGCGCGTTGCGGACCGAGACGGCCGCCTGCGAGGCCATCGCCTTGGCAAGCCGCTCGGCGTTGGCCCCGAAGGGGCGCGGACGGCCGTCGTCGTCGAGCGAGTTGATGAGCTGCAGGACGCCGACGAGCTCGCGCTTCTGGTCGGCCAGCGGCACCACCAGGACGCTCACCGTCCTGTAGCCGGAGCGCTCGTCGTACTGGCCGTCGAAGGAATAGGGCACGGCGTCGGGGATGTCGTAGGCGTCGGGGATATTGAGCGTCTCGCCCGTGACCGCGGCGTAGCCGGACATCGACTTCTCGCTGATCTCGACGGGGAAGGGCTTGAACTGCCTGGCCAGCACCTCCTCGCCGAGGCGGCCCAGCAGCGTGTCGTTCTGGCTGACGGAGAACTCGAGGTGGTCGCCTTCTTTGATGAAGAGGCTGCCGGCGTCGGCGCTCGTAAGGCTGCGGGCGGACGAGACTATCATCTCGAGGAGGTCTTCGAGCTTGGTGGTGGCGGTCAGCGCCGTGCCGATGCGCAGCAGCTCCTGCTGCTCCATCTGAGCCTGGAGTGACGCGTCCATGGCCGCTCCGAAGGAATTAGGCCCCGACGCCCCATCAGGGCCTCCATACTCAATCTAACCCGCGGAGGGGGTATGGGTCAAGGGAATGTGGGGGAGGGGAGTCAGGGACAGGCGGGCCCGTCCGTCAGGCATCGGGTTCCGCGAACCTCAGCTTCTCTCTCAGGAAGATGAAGGTGAGTGCGACGTAGACAAGGAAAGCGGCGGACAGGACCAGCGGGATGCTGAAGGAGACGATCTGGAGCAGAACGAAGACCGGCGAACCCAGGAAGTTGCCCGCAAGCATGGTGAAGAGCTTGAAGACCGGCTTGGCGCGGCCGACGAGGTCCCACTCCCCGGTGGCGAAGTTGCCCAGTCTCGCCCCGAGGACGCAGAGCGCCGCCGAGATTCCCATCCCCGCCGTCACCGCAATGAAGGCTGCGACGGGCGAGGGCCTCTGCTGCCCGGGCCAGCGGGCCATTACCGAAACCAGCATGGAGAAGTACCACGTGACCGACACCACCACAGGAGCAGCGAGCACGAAGTCGAGCGCGTCGATCCCGGGAATCTCGAAGTGGTACTCGGTCCACGGGAGGAGATCGAGCCTGTCGGCGGCCTGGACGTCTTCTAGCCAGCGCCCGGCTGCCTTTTCGATCAGTTGATCTACTGATTCCTCGTGAACGAAACTGGCGGCGAAGGCGCCGATCAGGAGGACCGTCGCTGGCACCACGGCGTCCGGATCGAGCCAGCGGTCGGCGACGGCGTACCCGAAGACGAGCAGCGCCGCTAGGTCGGCCGCGAAAAGCACCACGACGAGGATGAAGAGCCTCCTCCAGCCGGTCCGAAGCCCCAGCCGCACCGCCACGAATATCCCCGCGCGCACCGCCCACGCGGAGGTCGCGGCGAAGCCCAGCGACGCAACCAGCACGCAGAAGGCCCTGTCGGCGAGGCCGGGCCCCATCCAGGTGGCGTTGGCCACGCCGGTGAAGGCGGTTATCGTCAGCACGAAGGCTATCAGCTCGCCCAGGTAGTAGCGCGGCAGCACGACCTTCACGCGGGCGTTGGGCGGAGTCTTGGCCTTCCGACTGTCCGAGGGGTCTGCCACTTTTATCCGGGCCCTCCTGCCGCATTATGCACTCTACCCGGCCGTCAGCGCAAGGGGGCGGGGGGCCCTTCCTTGCGCCCCGCAACGGGCGGATGTATCATCGCCGCCCGCCGCGGGCCCACGCGTGAGGAGGTCGCGAGATGGAGCAGCTGAACGTCGCCGTCGTCGGCGCGGGGCTGATCGGCGAGGTACACGCGAGGGCCTACGCCGCCCACCCGGGGGCGAATCTCCGCTGGGTCTGCGACCTGGACATCAAGCGCGCGAGGAAGCTCGCAAAGCACTGCGGCGGCCGGGCGACGAAGGACGTGAAGGACATCGCCCGCGACCCGTCCGTCCACGCCGCGAGCGTCGTCACCCCCGACTTCGCCCACCGCGCGCCGGTGATGGCGCTCCTGAAGGGCGGAGAGCACGTCCTCTGCGAGAAGCCGCTGGCGATGAAGACCTCCGACGCCCGCGCCATGGCCGCCGCGGCCCGCAAGCGCGGGCTGCAACTGATGGTCAACTTCCACAACCGCTGGAACCCGCTGTTCCTGGAGGCGAAGAAGGAGACGGCGCCCAAGCGCTTCGGCGAGTTCGTCCTGGGCTACGCGCGGTTGTCCAACCCCTACTGGGTGCCGAAGAAGCTGCTCTCGTGGGCCGGGCGCTCGGGGCCGGAGTGGTTCCTGCTGCCGCACATCACGGACCTCGTGCTCTGGCTGACCGGGCACAAAGATGTCAGGAGCGTCCGGGCCCTTGGGCAGAAGAAGCTGCTCAAGTCGATGGGGATCAACGCCTATGACGCGGTGCAGGCGAGCGTCACCTTCGCCGACGGCTCGTTCTGCACGCTCGAGAGCTCGTGGGTGCTGCCCGACGCCTGGCCCTCGGCGATCGACTTCAAGCTGAACCTCCAGGGCAGCCGCGCGAAGGTCGAGGTGGTCGCCGACGACCAGGGGATACGCGTGACCGGCCGCAGGCACAGCACACCCTACGTCTCGGCCGTGCAGAACGCCTTCGGCAAGACGACGGGCTTCTTCCAGGAGCCCATCATGCACTTCGTCGACTCCCTGCTCGCAGGGCGCGAGCCGGAGTGCCCGGCCGAAGAGGGCGTCGCCGTGACGGCCGTCATCGAGGCGGCCGTCAAGTCGATCCGCACGGGCAGGGCCGTCAAGCCCCAGGGGGCGTGAGCGGCCCGGGGCGAGCTTCGCGGCGGGGGCCGCCTACTCACCGATCCTGTAGAGGTGCACGCCGTAGTCGGCGAACTCGTCCTCGAAACGCCCGAGGCCGATGCGCAGCTGGCGGTCCTCGCCGATGACCTCGACCGTGCGCGCCCCGCGCGGCAGATCCTTCACCGAAAAGACGGCCTTCGTCTTCCCCGGCCGCATCGCGACCGCGAAGACGTACACGGCGCCCTTGTGGCGCTTCACCATCACATCGACGGGGACGGCCTTGTCCTCGAGTGCCACCGTGCAGGCGCGCTCGACCGTGGGGCTGTTCAGCACGGGCGCGAGCTCGTGTATGCGCCTGTTGATCTTCGTGACCGCGGCGGTCATCTGTTTGTCCGCCAGCAGCCCCGCCTCGATGAACCTGGGCTTGAACTGGTGGACGAAGTAGATGAGCCCCTGCGATCCTTGGATGAGCGCCATCCAGACCTCGGACTTCACCTGCGCCGGCGTGGGCTTGACGTTCACGTTGCTGATGCGCGTGCACTCGATGCAGTTCCAGACGATCTTCCTGCCGCCCGTCCACTTGCGGAGCCGGTCGACGCCCCTCGGCACGTACCAGAGCTTGCCGGCAACCTCGGGCTTCGAGTGCACTGCCGGGTAGATGTCGAAGGAGGCGATGTCGCAGCCCTTGACGTATTCGGGATAGTCCTCGGGGTGGTTGGTGCGGACCCCGCGGCCGTGCCAGCCGTCCCAGGCGACGCCCTGTCCGAGGTTGAGCATGACGGGGCGTGTCGGATCGCGGCGGGCGATGGAGCGGTAGTCGGCGACGATCTTCGATGGCTTCACCGGCGGTCCGTAGCCCTTCCCCCTGCCGAGCGACTGGGCGTTGTCGGGCTCGTCGCCGTGCATCCAGGCGACGATGATGCCCGACTCGTCCTTCAGGCCCACCTCGTTCTGGTGGCAGATGACGGGCATCTTCGCGGCGACGAGCTCCTTCAGCTGGGCTTCCGTCGGCCCCTTCCAGAGGCCCACGAACAGGTTGATGCCGGCGGCCTGGAACTTCTTCGCATTGCGGGGCGCCTGGAGCCAGACGGCGACGGGAAAGAACTCCTCCCCCTTCGGGAGGCCCCGCTTCCACTTGGCATACGGGTTGGCGGGCCTCTCGGCGGCCGCTCCGAGGCCCGGCGCGAGGCCGAGCGCGACCACAGCGAAGATGACCGGCAGCAGCATTCTCATGGCGTTCTCCCTGCTCCTGAGGGCCCGTGGACGGGATTCTAAGGCTCTGAGGCCGGAAAACAACCGCTTTTCGCCCTCGAGAAAAATCCGTGAGAACGGGTGTTTTCTGCTTGCGCGCGCGCCGTATTCGGTGTAAAACCATATATAGAGGCACCGCCATATATGGAGTCCAGACAATGGGCTACGCCCATCCGCCGGCGCTGGTGAGGGGAATCGAGATCCTGAGGCTCCTCGAGGGGGCCGAGGCCCTCGGCGTCGAGGCGATATTCGAGCGAACCGGCTTCCCGCGCTCGTCGCTGAGACGCATACTCGAAGGTCTCGAGGCCCTCGGATGCGTGCGGCGCGACCATGGCTCGATGGAGTACCGCCCGCTGGTGAAGCTGCTGCCGGTCGACCACGGGGGCCGGGAGCTAGAAGTGCGCGTGGCATCGAGCCTGGCGGAGCTCACTCGCAGCACCGGGCTCACCGCCGAGTGGTACGTGCCGACCGAGCGCGGCATGGTCCTCGCCGGCCGGCGCGCGCCGGAGTCGGGCGAGGTGAGGATACAGGCGCGCATGGGCTTCCTCAGGGCCTGGGACGTCGAGCTCGAGGCCGTATGCGCCGTCGGCCGCGCTTTCTTCGCCGAGGGCCTCGGCCCCGATGGCATGTGGCAGTACGACGCTAAGGGCGAGCGAGATCCGGTGAGCCCCGAGGAGGTCGCCCGCCGCGTCGCGGGGGCTGCTCGGACGGGCGCGTCGGCGGACCGCGTATTCAACGCCAACGGCGTCAGGCGCTCGGCGGCCGTCGTCAGGCATGGCGGACGGCCCGCCGGCGTGATCGCCCTGGCCGAGCCCCTCACGCCCGGGCCGGCCGGGCAGGAGGAGCACCTGGCGGCGCTGCTGGCCGCCGCGGACCAGATTGGCCGCCGCCCCGGAGGAGTAGGGGAGCCGGCGAGCATGCAATAGGAGAAGACCGGAGAGAGGAGCTGCACCGATGAGAGTTCTGATTCTGGACCTGGACACGCTGCGGCCGGACCACCTCGGCTGCTACGGCTATCACCGCAACACGTCGCCCAACATCGACCGGATCGCGGGCGAGGGCGTGCGCTTCGACAGCTACTTCTGCCCCGACGCGCCCTGCCTGCCCTCCAGGACGGCGCTTCTCACGGGGCGCTTCGGCATACACACGGGGGTCGTCAACCACGGCGGCTCGAACGCCGACCCCCACCGCGAGGGCCCTGATCGCGGCTTCAAGCAGCGGCTTCAGCAGGACAGCCTCTGGGGCACCTTCAGGCGCGCCGGGCTGAAGACGGTCTCGGTCAGCCCGTTCGGCGAGCGCCACTCGGCCTGGCAGTGGTACGCGGGGCTGAACGAGATATACAACACCGGCAAGAGCGGGAACGAGTCGGCCGAGGAGATAACGCCCGTCGCCCTCGACTGGATCGAGCGCAACGGCGCCTCCGACGACTGGGTGCTCCACGTCAACTACTGGGACCCGCACACGCTCTACAGGGCGCCCAGTGAGTTCGGCAACCCGTTCGAGAACGAGCCGCTCCCCGAGTGGCTCACCGAGGAGGCCATCGCCGAGCACCGGAAGATGGTCGGGCCACACACCGCGCGCGAGGTGATGATGTACCACAGCAAAGCCAACCCGAATTACCCGCGCCAGCCGGGCGAGATCACCGACATGGCCAGCCTGCGCCAGATGATAGACGGCTACGACTGCGGCATCGCCTACATGGATTCCCACATAGGCCAGCTGTTCGCGGCCCTCGAGAAGCAGGGCGTGATGGACGACCTCGCCGTCATCATCACCGCCGACCACGGCGAGAACCAGGGCGAGCTCGGCATCTACGGCGAGCACGCCACCGCCGACCAGACCACGTGCCGGGTACCGATGATCGTCCGCTGGCCGGGCATGCAGTCGGGCCACGTGGACGACGGGCTCCACTACAACCTGGACCTGCTGCCGACGCTCGCCGAGCTCCTCGGCGTCGACGCCTCCGACCGGTGGGACGGCTCGAGCTACGCCGCCGCGCTGAAGGACGCTGCCGACTGCGGGCGCAAGTACCTCGTCCTCAGCCAGTGCGCGCACGTCTGCCAGCGCTCGGTGCGGTTCGGGCCGTGGCTGTGGATGAGGACGTACCACGACGGCTTTCACCTGTTCCCGGACGAGATGCTCTACAACATCGCCACCGACCCCCACGAGACGACCGACGAGGCCTCCGCGCGGGCCGGCGTCTGCGCCGAGGCCGCCCGCATCTACAACCGGTGGCACGGCGAGATGATGGCGACGTCCGAGCGGCAGGTCGATCCGCTCTGGGAGGTGATCGCCGAGGGCGGACCGCTCCACGCGAAGGGGTCGCTCAAGCGCTACTGCGAGCGGCTGGAAGCCACCGACCGCGGCTGGGCGGTGCCTGAGCTCAAGGCGCGGCATCCGAGGGAGTTCGCATAGAAGAGAGATGGAAGTGACGGCACATTCCGTTGGGGCCGGTGCGGTGGTCACCTGAGCATGCTGCCAGCTTCGTTTCTATTCGCTGGATTGCCGCGCGGGCTGGATCTGCCCGACCTCGCGCCGGGTGACGGGCAGGGCGGTGCCCCCCAGCCACCATGCTCCCACGGGACGGGCGGCCCACTTGCGAGAGACGATCTTCAAGCCGTCGTGGCGAAGAAGCAGTAGCGTGTCCTTGTCCAGCACCATGATGGAGCGTCCGTCCACGGCGCATATTCCGGACGACTTGCTGAGCTCGAGATCGATCACCTTCCCGCTCTCAAGTGATACTATCTTGTGCTTTCCCGTCGGGATAGTCCCCCAAGAGGCCCCCGGCCGGTTTCTCGGGTCTGGAAGTCCCTCGTCGCAGACGATGTGCCGGCCGAGCAGGTACGCGGAACTCGCCACGCCCTTCATCTCCACGGCCGACCACCGCGCGTCGCCCCGACTGTAGACAAGTAACCTGCAGAAATCACTCCTGTCGTGGTGAGAGGAGTGGAAGAGCCCGAAGTTCCCGTTCGGGTCACCCATGAATCGCCATTTGGTGTCGGCCCCGCCGCACATCTCCGGGGGGGGAGCGGGTCCCAGCGGCACCTCAATGGTGAGCCTCTCATTCCTCAGGATGCCCTTGCGGCTCGGCACGAACGTCAGGTAGGGCCCGCCGGAGCTGTACCCGTCCTCTCGGTCGCCAAGGGCGAAGCCGGGGGACAGCCCGGCCTTGCCAAGAGGCCTGAGGTGCGAGTCTCTCAGGTCCAGTTCCTGGAAGACGGGGGCGCTCTTGGGCTTTCTATCCCAAGTCCATAGCTGCAGGTGATCTCTGCGTGAGCCCGAAGACCTGTACCACCCCCCCAGCACCGCGACGCCCTTTGGGAACTTGACCTCGCGGACCGTGAGCTTCGGCGCAAGATCGATGATCTGTATGGAATCGGCAACCACGTTCTCATCGGACCCGCAGATGATGAAGCGTCGCGCAGCGACGTCGGTCTTGACCCACTCCGGCAGGACGGGGGCGAGTTCCGCGAGGAGCCGGGTCCTGCCGGTCGCCATGTCGAGGTAGACGACCGCCATATGCGCGGCCACGGCCCGAGGCACGTCCTTGTCGGCGAGGAAGACGTACCCGACGGCCTCGTCCTCTTTCTTAGGCCGCGAAGCGTCGGCCGCTGCCGTATCGGCGCAAGCGAAGATCAGCAGCATTAGAAGCGCAGCGCTGCCCAAGACGCCGTTCAGGCTGCTCCGCATCCGCGGCCCTTCCTCTGCTCACGGGGACCATCCACCCATTACGGTACGCTGCCGGGCCGGCGGGAGTCCACTTCGATTCTATCTCGACACCGCGCCCGAGGCAAGGGGTACCCACCGCAGCCCCCGTCGCGCCGTTTGACCCTTCGCCCCAAAAACCCCTCGACCGCCGCAAGAAATGCTTTATAATGGGCGTTATAAAGCTTTATGAGGCTTTATGTCGCCGGTCGGGCCGGGTCTGCGGAGGGAGTGGCCATGCAGAAGTGGATCACCAAGGCCAGCATCGCCCAGGCGGCGGGGGTCTCCCCCTCGGCCGTGAGCCTGGTCCTGAACGGCCGGCCGCACACGCTCGCGCCCGCGACCGCCGAGAAGATCCGCGAGACGGCCAAGCGCATGGGCTACTGGGACGCCCCGAACGTCTCGGTCAAGATCGTGGCCCTCATCGCCCAGGAGCGGCAGTTCTTCGACTCGGTGGCCGACGTCTTCCAGAGAGTCGCCAGGGCGGCCACGCGGGAGTTCGAGGAGCACGACTACCACATCCTCACCTGCTTCCTGGCCGCGGCCAACGGGGGCGAGCCGAGGCTGCCACGCGTGCTCCGCGAGGGCGGGGTCGACGGCTTCCTGGCCGTCGTCCCGGTCCCGTGGGGATACGGGCTGCTCAGGGACGCCGTCGAGCGGCTGGAGATGAAGGCCGTCACGGCGCTCAGGAGTCACGACGAGACCGACCTGATGGGCTGGGTCACCACCGATGAGCGCGCCGCGGCCGCCGAAGCGGTCGAGCGCGTCGTCGCCCTGGGGCACACGAGGGTGGCGCTCACCTCGGCGCTCTGCTCGCAGTCGCCAGTGGCGGCCGTCCGTCTGGCCGCCTACAGGGAGGCCCTCGAGAGCCACGGAATAGATGTCCCCGAGAAGTGGATCGCCGATGGCGACTGGATGCAGGAGGAGGGCCGGCGCGCCGTCAAGGAGCTGCTCTCGGCGGGGGGGGGCGGCGGCGAGCCGCCGACCGTCATCATCTGCGCCAACGACTGGCACGCCCTCGGCGCCATGGAGGCGGCCCGTCAGAAGGGCATGTCCGTTCCGGGCGATTTGTCGGTGGTCGGCTACGACGCGGTCGAGTTCGCCATGGAGCGGGCGGAGCCGTCGCTGGCCACGGTGGCGCAGGACTTCGAGGGCGTCGGCCGGGCCTCGGCGCAGGCGCTCATGGACTGGATTGAGGGGCGCACCGACGGCGCGCCGACCAAGCTGATACCGGCCTCCTTCACCGACGGCGACTCGCTGGGGCCGCCGCGGGAGTGAGCCCGGCCCGGCAGGGCTCCAGCATCCCCCAAAACCGTTTGACTGCCCCTCTGGCGCGGTATATATTTGAGCCAGGAGCCCGGGGGAACCCGTCGCATGCTCGCCATCCTCTCCGACATACACGGCAACTACTCCGCTCTGGAGGCGGTGCTCGAGGACATAGAGAAGCGCGGGGACGTCGAAGGCATCGGCTGCCTAGGCGACACCGTCGGCTACGGGCCCGACCCCGTCGAGTGCCTGCGGCTGGCCATGGAGAAGTTCGAGTTCTGCCTGCTCGGCAACCACGAGTACGCCATCATGCACGGAGCCGAGGGCTTCAACCCCGTCGCCGAGCGCGCCGTCGAGTGGACGCGCATGCAGATCAAGCCCCACAAGGACCTGATGGACTTCCTGAAGTCCCTCAAGAGCGCCAGGCTCGACGATAACACCCTCTACGTCCACGGCTCGGTCACCGACCCGCTGATGGACTACGTCCGCGAGTCCGACTCCAACGCCAGCTTCCGCCGCCTCATCAAGACCATCGAGCAGGAGTTCAAGTTCTTCAACATGTGCTTCACCGGGCACAACCACCGGGCCTTCCTCGGGACCAACGAGGGCATCATCTACCCCCACGCGGCCTGGAACCGCTTCCACGTCTCGCACGCCAAGCTCTACATCTGCGTCGGCTCGGTCGGCCAGCCGCGGGACGACGATCCGCGGGCCAGCTACGTCACCTTCGACGGCGAGGTCGTCGAGTATCACCGCGTCCGCTACGACATCTCCAGGACGGCCGACAGGATACGCGAGGTCGGGCTCCACGAGTTCCTGGCCGACCGCCTCTACGTAGGCCAGTAGGGCCCGGCCGAGAGCGGGGGCGTGACGCGGGGCATGGGCAGGGGGGCGGAGCGGAGACATGCGCTTACTGCTCGCCATCGCCGCCTGCGGGGTGACGCTCCTCGCGCTCCTCGTGCAGCCCAGGCAGTCGGTCGTCATCCCGACCGGGCCCGACCACGTGAGCTACGCGGTCCACGCCGGCGCGCTCTGCATCTTCCTCTGCCTGTACCTGCTCTACGCCTACGAGAAACGCGTCAGGCCCGACATCTACCACGGGAGGCGCTCGGCGGGGCTCTTCATGGGAGCGGGGGTGCTGCTGGGGTTTGCGACGGCGATGGGGATGCCCTTCACGCGCGAGTTGCTCGCGGGAAGGACGATCTCGGGGAACGAGTCCGCCGCAGTCAACGCTCTGCGCAGGATCGCCGCGGGCCAGGAGCGCTTCCGCTCGGAGGATCTCGACGGGGACGGTGGTCGCGACTATGCCGAGGGGCTGGGCGAACTCACCTCGGTAGAGGGGCTCGCATTCCCCGAGGGACTGCCGGAGGCCATCCGCTCGATCAGGCCGAAGCAGTGGCGCGGCTATTACTTCGCGCCGATGCGCGGCGGCTGGGACGGGCCCTTCGAGAGCTCCGAGCGGTACGGCGTGCAGGCGGTGCCGGCCGAGTACGGCCGCACGGGGGTCAGGACCTTCTACGTCACGGGCGGGGGGGGCGGAGGGGGCGGGGGCGTCGTCTACGGCCGGGACATCGGGGGCGCGCCGGTTATCATCGAGCCCAGGGACGTCGGCGAGAACTGGCGGCCGGTCGAGTAGCGTTCGCCGACGCGAGGCCGCGCTCGAGCCCTTTTCCGGTATATACCAGTTCTGCGCGCGACACACGCCGCCGATCCGTTAGAATTGCTGTGACTTCTGGGGCCTCCGGGAGTCTATAGTATATGGGCGGGAGGCCCGGGCGGCGGGGGGCAGCGCGGCCGCCTTGTGGCCCGGACCATGCCGAAGGCGGCTAACGTCAGTTACTCCCCGGCCGTATAGCATAAGGCCGGATTCCTTCGCCGTGCGATGGGGGGCGGAGCCTTGGGCGATCTTGTCGGCAAGAAGGTCGGCGGCTACGAGATACTCGAGCTTCTGGGCCAGGGCTCGATGGGCGTGGTCTTCAAGGCGAAGCAGCTCTCCATGGACCGGATCGTGGCTCTCAAGGTCCTGCCGACGAAGCTCGCCCAGGACCAGACCTACGTCCAGCGCTTCATCACCGAGGCGCGGGCGGCCGGCAGGCTCAACCACCCCTACATCGTCGGCGTCTACGACGTCGTCAAGTTCGCCAACACTTACGCCTTCAGCATGGACTACGTCGACGGCCAGACGGTGCGGCAGAGGCTGGAGGAGACCGGCCCCCTGCGCGAGGATGAGGCCCTCGGCATCGTCAGGCAGGTGGCCGCGGCGCTGGCGGAGGCCCATTCGCAGGGGATACTCCACCGTGACGTCAAGCCCGACAACATAATGCTCGACCGAGACGGCAAAGCCATGCTCTCGGACCTCGGGCTGGCCAAGGTGACCAAGCCCGGCCGCGGGAGCACCACCTCGGGGCAGTCGGCCGGCACGCCGCTCTACATGTCGACGGAGGAGGCGAAGGCCGAGGCGATCGACCACCGCTCCGACATCTACAGCCTGGGTGCCACGCTCTTTCACATGGTGACCGGAGAGCCGCCCTTCGACGGCCCCACCGCGGCGGCGGTCATCGTCAAGCACGCCACCGAGAAGGTGCCCGACGCCTCGAAGCTGTACCCCAACGTCTCGATCGCCTGCTCGAGGCTAATCAGGCGCATGATGGCCAAGTCCCCCGGCTCCCGGCCGGACACCGCCTTCGACGTCATCAATGCCGTGGACAAGGCGCTGGCGAGCGATCCGGGCGAGCGGACGGCCCGGCAGCGGCGCGTCGGGACGGCGACCCAGTCGACGCAGACGACCGAGACGCCGGGCATGACGAGCCGCCAGAAGTACGGCGTCATCGCGGCTGCGGCGGTCGTCGTGATATGTGCCCTCGTCTTCGGTATCGTCACGATGAGGAGGAGGGCGGCCGAGAGGCGCCGCAAGCAGGAGATCCGTCTCGCCGAGGAGCAGAGGAAGGCCGCGGAGGCGGAGGTGAAACGCAAGGCCGCGGAGGCCGCCGCCGCGTCGTACGAGGCCTTCGCCGCCATCGTCGAGTGGTGCGAGGCGAACCCGGAGGACCTGGAGGGGTGGCGCACCGGCTACCTGGACTTCCTGGAGAAGCACCCGGAGTCCGCCGAAGCCGAGCGCGCCCGGCTGAGGATAGAGGACATCGCCAAGCTGATCGCCGAGAAGCGGGTCAAGGACAAGTACGAGGCTCTCGTCGCCCGTGCCAACGCGATGGCGGCCAGGCTCAGATATGGCGAGGCGGTGACGCTCCTGAGGGAGCGCGCCCGCAGCGGGGACCGGTTCGCCGCCAAGGCGAACGCCGCCGCAGCGGGGATCGTCTCCCAGGCGCGCGCGAAGTACGGGGAGCTGAAGGCCGCAGCCGACGCCCTCTCCGACGCCGGCCGCTTCGATGCCGCCAAGGCCATGCTGCGGCCGGTCATGGAGGACTTCGGCATCGCGGAGCTCTTGACGGCGGCACAGGCCGCCTGCAGGGAGTACGACGAGCTCGCCGCCGGGGCCGCTCTGGCCGCAGACCGGAAGGTCCTGGGAGAGGCGGTCCGCAAGGCGGGGGGCCTCGTCAAAGCCTATGACTACGACGGCGCCCGGGATGCAATGCTGGAAGCCGAGCGTCGGATCGCCGATGCGGGCCTGAAGGCCCAGGCCCGCCAGTTCGCCGGGGACTACGACGCCGCCCACAAGGCCTTCAGCCACACACAGATGCGGCTGTCGATCGGCAGCCGTACCAAGCTCGCCCTGGTGGGGCTGCGGACGGGCTTGGCCCTCGGGATGGACGAGAGGGGCCTCAAGATCGAGCGGCGGGGCAACATGAGCGTGCTGAGTTGGAGCGAGGTGCCGCCGTCGACGATCGCCAAGCTCGCATTGCGGAACATGTCAGATCAGGACGGGACGGACTACAGAGACATCGGGGTCCTGGCGATGCTGGTCGGCGCGTGGGTCGACGCGAAGGAGGTACTGACCAAGGCCGCCGCCCTCGACCCTACGCTCCAGAAGGACGTCGAGCGTTACATGAAGGTCGTCGAGCCCGAGATAACCGCCGCCGACGAGAGGGCCGCCGAGAAGCTCTTCGGGGAAGCCCAGGAGAGCGCGAGGCACAGGCTGACCGTCAAGGTCGCGTGGCAGGTCAAGGCGCTCAAGGAGAAGTACGGCCATACCACCTTCGTGAAGTCCCGCTCTGACGAGATCGACGCGCTTATCGGCGGCAAGGTCGCGGCCGCGCCAGGGCCGGCGGGCAGCCCCAAGGCGCCCGCCAAGGAGGAGGACCCCGACGACCCGGTCGTCAAGCTGAAGAAGCTGGGCTGGAGCGTCGTCAAGGGCAACTGGAAAGTCGACGGCGACCTCTTCACCGCCGAGGGCAACGTCCGGCTCGAGACCGGCCGGAAGTGGGAGGACATGGCCGTCACCGCGGACATCCACATGACCGAGGGCGAGAAGTTCCATGTCCTCCTGCGCTACAACCCGGGCGTCTTCACCTACGGCGGGGCGCCGCCGGGCTACGGGGTCGTCGTCGAGGAGGAGCGCATCAGGATCATAGGCGGCATCGTCGGCTGGATCATCTCTTCCAGCGCGGACGGCGATGGCAGGCCGGAGGAGCGCAGGAGCGAGTTCTTCAACGGCACCGCCGCCCACAAGTACACGATGTCGCTGAAGGGGAGGAATTTCTCGATCTTCGTCGACGGGAAGCGCCTCTACAAGCACCAGCTCAACAAGCACAACTCCGGCACTGTGGCGATCTACGGCAACGGCATCAAGCTCAAGATCCGGGCGCCCATGGCCAGGAGGCTGCCCTGAGCCGGCCCTCAGGCCGGCCTTGCAGTTCAAGCAGGCTCATGGTATATTCGACCCGAGGAACGGGCGTGACGTCGCGGCGCGCGGGCCCGACTGGATTACTGTGGGCTGGGCGCTCTCGGGGCCGCTAAAGCGGCTAACGGGGGGCTCTCCGGGCGCGTAAGAGTAATGTGGAGTTGCGCTGCCAGGTAATCGGAGGTGTCGCTTTGGGCGATCTAGTCGGCAAGAAGGTTGGCAACTACGAGATACTTGACATCCTGGGCCAGGGCTCGATGGGGGTCGTCTTCAAGGCCAAGCAGGTCTCCATGGACAGGCTCGTGGCCCTTAAGGTGCTGCCGTCGAAGCTCGCCCAGGACGCGAGCTATGTCCAGCGGTTCATCACTGAGGCGCGCGCCGCGGGGCAGATCACCCACCCGAGCATCGTCGCCGTCCACGACGTGGTGAAGTTCAGCGATACGTATGCCTTCAGCATGGACTTCATCGACGGCTCCAGCGCGCAGGAGATCCTGGACCAGCAGGGGGCGTTTCCTGAGTCCGAGGCCCTTCTGATAGCAAAGCAGATCGCCGGGGCCCTCGCGGCCGCGCACGCGAAGAAGATCATCCACAGGGACGTCAAGCCCGACAACATAATGATAGATGCGGAAGGGACGGCAAAGCTCTCGGACCTCGGCCTGGCGCGAATCGACAGGTCCGGCGAGGCCCGCCTGACCGTTCCGGGCACGGCCATCGGCACGCCCCATTACATGGCGCCGGAGGAGGCCCGGGCCGAGACGGTCGACAACAGGGCCGACATCTACAGCCTGGGTGCCAGCCTCTTCCACATGGTCACCGGGCGCACGCCCTTCGACGGGCCCAGCGCGGCTTCGGTGATGGTGAAGCACGCCACCGAGAAGACCCCGGACGTGCGCGACATCAACCCGGAGATCTCCGTAGCCACGTCGAAGCTGATCCGCAAGATGATGTCCAAGGAACCGCGCTCGAGACCCTCGAACGCCCAGGAGATCACCAAGCTCATCGAGAAGATAGAGGGCGGCGCCAAGGCGGGCGACACGGCCAGGCGTCCACGGATCGGCGAGACGCGCCGCCGGATGCGGACGGGGTCCGCCGAGGCGACGGCCGCCGCAGGCCCCCTGCCCATCATCATCGGCGTCGTGGCCGCGCTGCTGGTGGTCATCGTGGTGCTCGTAGCCTTCTCCGGGGGCGGCGACGAGAAGCCGGTCCGGAAGCGGCCCGCGAAGGTCGTCGACGACGGGACCGCGAAGGCCGAGGAGCTCGCCCGCGCGGCGAGGGCCGCGTACAGGGCCGTCGACGACTGGGCGGAGGCCCACGCAGACGACCTCCAGGGGCAGCTCGAGCGCTTTGAGAAGTTCATCGACGCCTACCCCGTCTCGGCCGACGCGGAGATCGCGCGCGAGAAGGTGGAGGGGCTGAAGGGCCTCATCGCGCAGAAGCGCGCGGAGGAGGAGGTGGACCTGCTCCTCGCCCGCGCGAAGGCAAAGGCCGAGGCCGGCAACTACGGCGAGGCCGCCCAGATGCTGGCCGAGCGCGTCCGCGGCGACGACCCGCTCTCGTCCAAGCTCAAGGCCGCGGCGGAGGATATCCTGGTCGCGGCGCGCGCCAAGTACCGGGAGCTCAAGGGCGCGGCGGACGAGCTGGCCGCACAGGGCCATTTCGATCGCGCGAAGGACAGGCTCCGGCCGGTCATCAGGAGCTTCGGGATCGACGAGCTGAGAGCCGAGGCCGAGGCTGTCTGCAAGGGCTACGACGTGCGCGCGGCGTCCGCGGCGGATGCCGCAGAGAAGAAGACCTTCGACGAGGTGGCCGGGAAGGCCCGGAAGCTGGCCGTGGTGAGGAGGTACTCCGAGGCGCGCGACGAGATGCTGGGGCTGGCGCTGAAGCTGCGGTCCGAGAAGCTCAAGAAGGAGGCGAACGTCCTCGCCGAGGACTTCAACCGGGCCCACAGGGCCTACTCGACGGCCCGGACCCGCCTCGCCGGGGGCAGCCGCACGAAGCTCGTCCGGGTGGGGCTCGGCTCGAGGGGCTATGCCCTGGACCTGACCGAGGCCGGAGTCAAAGTCGAGCGCGCCAAGGCGACCACCGTCATCCAGTGGGCCAGCGTGGCGCCCGCCTCCTACGCCAAGCTGGTCATGCAGAACATTACCGGGACCGAGGGCACCGACTACCTGAACGTGGGCGTGCTTGCCGTATTCGCCGAGGCGTGGGCCGAGGCCAAGGAGATGTTCGCCAAGACCGTCTCCCTCGACCCGACGCTGCAGAGCGAGGTCGAGCGCTACATGAGGACGGTCGAGCCCAAGCTGGCTGCGATCGACGAGAGGGCCGCGGCGGAGCTCTTCGAGGCCGCCAAGCTCAACGCCGCGAAGAGGCTCACCATAAGAGTCGCCGCGCTCGTCAAGCAGCTCCAGCAGAAGTACGGCCACACGCAGTTCGTCAAGACCCACGCCGAGGAGATCGCGGCCCTCCTTGGGGGCAAGGTCCCGGGCGAGACCGGCGAGGAGGTGAAGGGCGACCCCGTCGCCGCTCTCAAGAAGTTCGGGTGGGAGACCGTCGAGGGCAACTGGAAGATCCAGAAGAAGGATTACTTCCTCGGCGAGGGGACCATCAAGCTCGAGACGGCCGACGACTGGAAGAACGCGGCCGTCAGGGTGGACGCCCAGCTCGAGAAGGGCGACGAGCTCCACATACTCGTGCGCTACGACGAGAGCCGCCAGAACCAGGCCAACAACTTGCGCGGCGGCTTCGGGCGGAGAGGAAGGCGCGGGGGCAATGCGGGCGCCCTGGGCTCGCAGTACGACGTGCCGCAGGGCTACGGCATCATCGTCGAGAAGGACGAGATCAGGATAATCGACGGCGGGGCCAGCCCCTTCGGCCCCTGGATGGCCGGGCTCGAGGGCCTGTCCCGCGAGGTGAAGTCCATCAACATCGACGGCAGGAAGGGACACAACTACACCGTCACCATCGAGGGCGACCGCCTCGCGGTGCTCATCGACAACAGACAGGTCCACGCGGCGAGCAGCAAGAAGTTCGACAGGGGCTCCGTCCGCATCTACGGCAAGGACGTGGAGGTCATCATCCGCAAGCCGCAGGTGAAGAAGATGTAGCGCCCTGCGGGCGGCATCACCGGAGCACAGGGGCGGGGGCGGGGCCTACGGTCCCGCCCTTTCTCTTCAAAGAGCAGGAGGCCGCCCGAAGACGGCCCCCTCATGGCACAACGTTCTGTCCCGGCAACGTCTAGAAGGCCTCGTCGGCGCCTCCGCCCTCTCCTCCGCCGCCCTCATCGCCGCCTCCGCGGCGGCCGCGGCGGTTGCGCATCTCCTCCATGCGCTCGCGCATCTTCTCCCTCTGCTCCTCGGTCAGGTTCCCCTCCAGATTCTCCCGGGCCTTCTCGCGGAGCTCCTGGACCTGCTCGCGGAACTCCTCGTCGGTGATCTCGCCGTCGCGGCGCTTCTGCATGAGCGTGAAGAAGTCGCCGATCCCCTTGCCGATGGCGTCGGCGGCCTTCTCTTTCTGCTTCTCAGTGAGGCCGAGCTCGTCGTTCGCGTCGACGGCATCCTTGATGCCGCGCCTGACAGTATCCGCGATGGGGTCGGCCGGCGCCTTGGCCCTGGCCTCGCCCCCGGGCTCGCCCTTGGCCTCGCCGCGATCGGCCCTCCGGGCCGCCCTGCGCAGGTCGGCGACGTCGCGCTTGAGGCGGTCGAGGTCTATCTTGGCGAGGGCCTTCTCGACGGCGCTGTCGATCATCTCCTCGCGCTGTGTGTCGAGGTAGTTCTTGGCGGCCGTACGGGCTGACTCTTCCGCGGCGCGCTCGCCGCCAACGACCCGGCTCTCGATCCTGGCGATCTTGGTGCGGGCCTTGGTCAGGTCGTCCTGGAGCTGGTCAAGCCGCTTCTTCATCTCGGCGTTCGAGTCGGCTACCGACTTCTGGCTCGCGGCCACCTTCTTGATCTGCCTCTCGGCTGACTTGATGTTCCCCATGTTCATGGCGCTGAAAATAAGGAGAACCACCGCCAGCACACAACCGAAGATCACGCCCATTTTTGCGTCCATGCGCTTCCCTCCCTCGACTCACCGCAGCCGCGCCTCCCAGGAGGCCCGGCCGTTCCCATGTGACCCAGCGGCCTAGTTGTTCCCGCCCTCGGGTCTCCTTCCGCCGCGCCGACCCCCCATGTCGGGGTACTTCTCGCGCAGCTCCTGGATCTTTTCGCGGAACTCCTTGTCGGTTAGCTCGCCGTTCCGGCGCTTCTGGAACAGGTCCTTGAAATCCTCACGCGCCTTGGCTACCTTGTCGGCGTCGGGACGCTTGCGCTCCTCGCCCTCCGTGCGTTCTGCGCCGCCCCTGTTGCTCCTGTCCTGGCGCGGCTCCGCGGCCGGAGGCCGGCTGGCCTTCGCCGCGGACCGGGCGCTCGCCATCCCCGCTTGGTCGGCCCTCAGCTTGGCCACCGCCGCCCGCAGGCTGGTGATGTCCTTCTTCAGCGGCTCGAGATCGGCCGACGTGCCGGCCGACTTGGCCTTCTCGATCGCCTCGGCCACGATCTCCTCGCGCTCCTTCTCGAGGAGGCTCTTGGCGATGCTGCGGGCCGCGGCCTCGGAGGCGCTCTCGACCCCGGCGATCTTGGCCTCGAGCCGGGTGATCTTCGTCCGGGCCTTCATCAGGTCTTCCTGGACCTGGCCGAGGCGCTCGTCGATCTTCGTGAGCTTCTCCGAATCTCCCGCCTTGCCCGCGGAGAATCTCCGCACTTTCCTGTCGACCGAACTGATGTTGCCCATGTTCCTGGCGCTTATGATGAGAAGCGCCGCCGCCACCACACCGCCGACTATCGCTCCGATTCTGCTGTCCATAACACCTCCCTGCGAAATCAGTGAGCTCGCTCGACCAGTCTCTGTGTGATGGTCTCGGTGTAGGATATATCGCCAATCTCCGGCCCCCGCTGGCCGCGGCGCCCGCCGCGGGCCATTCGCGGCGAGAAGCGTGTCGCGATCTTCAACTCGCTCCGCACTAGCTCGCCCGAGAGCGCATCGAACACGGCCCTCCCGGACCCGGTTGACTTCACCCTCGCGATGACCCGGTCGCGCTCGATGTCGACAATCTCAAAGTCGCGGCGGACTATCTCCTGCTCGATGGCCAGAGCCCCCGCGCCCTCCGTCGCCGCGGACGCGAGGCGGTACTTGATGTGCAGGTCCAGCCTGAGGACGATCCTGTTGCCGGGGGACTTGAGAACCGTCCCGGAAGCCTTGTGCTCCCACGAATCGCCCGGCTTCACAGCTTCTGCGGGCAGGCGCGGCGCAACCTCGGCCCCGGCAAGGTGGAAGCTCCGCGAGGGGTGGAGGGCCTCCGACAGGGGTCCCCTGCCCTCGGAGGCCACCAGCCGGCGCCTGCCACGCGCGTCGATCTCGATCCTCACGCCCTTGCCCTCGGGGCCGACGAGGACCTCGTAGCGAGCGTCGCCCGAGAGCTTCTCGACCGCGAAGGCCACGTCGGCCGCCAGGGCGGCCTCCTCCTCTCCCCCGCCGAGGAAGATGCGCGCCAAGAGCCCCAGAGGATCGTCCTTCTCGGCACTGAAGCGCACCTTGCGCTCGAAGTGCCAGCGCCACCGCATCCCCTCGCTCAGGCGGTAGCGCAGGAGCGCGGCGCCGCTGCGGACCGCTTCGGCGGAAGAGGCCCCGGCCTCGAGGGCGATCCTGCGGACGACGACGTTGCCGCCGGCGACGTCGGCCTCGTGCCCCGCCTCGACGACCGCGCCCTCTCCCTCGCCGCGAAGGTCGACCCGCGAGGCCGCGGGCGGCCGGGCGGCGCTCTTCACGGTGACGGCGCCGGCGCGCACGAGCGTGGCGGTCCTCTTCCCGAGGCGGCGGACCTCGAACTCGGTGCCGCGCGTGGTCACGACGGCCTCGGCCGTGGCGACGCTGAGAGCAGGCGAACCCTCGGCGTGCGAGACGATGACGCGGCCCGACTCGAGCCGCCACTCGGAGCGGCCCGAGGTCACTTGACCTGAGTCGACGACGATGCTCGACCCGCCCGCGAGCTCGAGACCCGCCCCCGACCACCTGCCGCAGGCGACGACGTCTCCCGCCATGAGTGGAGACTCCTTCGCCTCGGACGGCGGAAGGAGAACCACATCCCTCCCGGGGCCGGAGACGTGGACCTCGCCCATGGTCCAGGCGACCGTCGCGACGGGCTGCGGCTTCGCGGGCCCGGAAAGCTGAGCGACGACGACGAGAACGGCGGCCGCTAGACCGACCGCCCCGGCAATGGCCCCGATGAATACAAGACGAGGGCGCGCGCGACGCGCGTCGCGGGACCGGGCGTGCGCGCTCGCGACGAGCCCCGGCGGGAGTTCCGGAAGATGCGCGCCCGCGAGCGCCTGGCCGACGGCGCGGCGCGTCGCCACGAGCGCGTCGTGGAAGCGACGGCAGCCGTCGCACGAGGCGACGTGGGAGCGGACCTCGTCGGCGACGTCGTCCCCGTCGACGAGGCGCTGCACCTCCTCCTCGAACTCGGCGCAGGCGCCGAAGTCGAAGACCGCAGACTCGTCAGCACGCGAGGACATCAAACCTTCCCCTTCGAGGCCAGCCGCGCCGCGACCTTCTTGCGCGCGTGGTAGAGCTGGGCCCGCACGTTGCCCGTCGTGCTCGACAGGATCGACGCCACCTCGGAGGTGCTCCGCCCCTCGCCGTCGCGCAGCGAAATGACGGCGCGCTGCTGCTCGGGCAGCTCCGCTATGGCGGCCCTCACGAGCTCAAGCGTCTCCTGCTCGGCCACGTCTCGTGCCGGATCCTCTCCTCCGGAACGGGGGGCCACCGACTCGAGCGCCACCGTGACTCCCCCGCGCCTGCGCTCCCTCAGCCGGTCCACCGCGACATTCACGGCCAGCCGGTATGCCCAGGAGGCAAAAGCCCCCTTCGCCGGATCGAAGCCCGAGAGGCGCTCCAGGAGGCGTATCAGCGCGTCCTGGGCGGCGTCCTCGGCATCCGCCGGCCGGGAGAGTATGCCCAGAGCTACCCGGTAGAAGCGCGGCCAGTACCTCTTCGCGATCTCCTCGAGCGCCTCCTCGGAGTCCGCAAGGGCGCGCGCAACGACCTCGGCATCTCCGTCCGGCCCGTCAGCCAAAGCCACGGCGCTCCAATCTCTACTACGGACGGACCTCCGGCAGCGTTAGCCGGCCGTTCGCCTCTCCGGGCCGGACGGGCGCTCGCTCCCCCCACCCCGCCCCCATGAGGTTAATCGTTAGGGGCGGGGCCGTCCAGAAAAGAGAAGGCCCTCGCGACCAGCGCGAGGGCCCCTCCTGAAGTCTTCACTTCATGGGACTGCTACTTCTTCTTCTTCTTCTTGGCAGTCTTCTTCTTGGCGGTCTTCTTCTTGGCGGTATTCTTCTTGGCAGTCTTCTTCTTGGCGGTCTTCTTCTTGGCGGTCTTCTTCTTGGCAGTCTTCTTCTTGGCAGTCTTCTTCTTGGCAGTCTTCTTCTTGGCAGTCTTCTTCTTGGCAGTCTTCTTCTTGGCGGTCTTCTTCTTCGCGGTCTTCTTCTTGGCCGTCTTCTTCTTTGCCTTCTTCTTCGCTGCCATATCCGTCCCCCTTTCAAGGAACCAGGGTGTATTCGCATACACCACTTACGCTACAAACTTGCGCCCGATGTTACGCCCGACGTGCGCAAAGTCAACAAAAAACTTTTCGAAAATTTTTCCGCGTCGCGGAACAAATCTTCGCGCGCACCTAACTCCGGACGGACACGCGGCCGGTCCGAACCGCGCCATCGTCGCCGCGGCGGGTGCGCCTGGATCGCCGCAGCCATTCTTCGCTTGACTCGCACCTGGAGCGACAGATAATCCGTACCCACTTCAGGCAGCCCGGCCGACGGAGGCGATCGCGATGGCAAAGAAGACGCTCGACGATGTTGACTTCTCCGGCAAGCGCGCGCTCGTGCGGGTCGACTTCAACGTTCCCCTCGATGGCGGAAAGGTGGAGGACGACACGCGCATCGTCGCGGCGCTGCCCTCCATCAAGCACATACTCGACGGCGGCGGATCGGTGATCCTGATGAGTCACCTCGGCCGGCCGAAGGGCAAGGTAGCCGACGAGATGAGGATGGCGCCGGTGGGCGCGCGGCTGGCGGATCTCCTCGGCCGCAGCGTCAAGGTGATGGACGACTGCGTCGGCCCCGCGGTGAGCGAGGCCGCCGAAGGCCTGCAGCCCGGCGACGTCATGCTACTGGAGAATCTGCGCTTCCACGCCGAGGAGGAGGCGAATGAGGCCGGTTTCGCCCGGGAATTGGCCTCTCTGGGCGATATCTACGTGGACGACGCCTTCGGCACCTCGCACCGCAAGCACGCCTCGACGGAGGGCGTCACCCACCACATGGAGACATGCGTCGCGGGCAGGCTGATCGGGACGGAGCTGGCGCAGTTCGGCGCCGCCCTCACCGACCCGAGGCGCCCTTTCGTCTCGATACTGGGCGGAGCGAAGGTCTCGGACAAGATCCCCGTCATCGAGAACCTCATCGGCAAGGTGGACACGCTCCTCATAGGCGGTGCCATGGCATACACCTTCAGCAAGGCGAGGGGCAACGCCATAGGCGGCTCGCTCTGCGAGGACGACCTCCTCGAGATGACGCAGAAGCTCACGGCCGACGCCGGGGCCGCAGGCGCGAAGCTGATGCTGCCTGTCGACCATGTCGTCTCGCAGAGCCTCGACGACGCGGCAGGCATGAAGACCGTCGCCGACGGCGCTATCGAGCCCGGCTGGATGGGCGTCGACATCGGGCCCGAGACAGTGAAGCTCTACGTCGACGAGATCAAGGGTGCGGGCACCGTCGTCTGGAACGGACCGATGGGGGTCTTCGAGACGGAGCAGTTCGCGGCCGGGACGCTCGCCGTCGCGCGCGCGTGCGCGGAGTCGGGCGCCGTCACCATCATCGGCGGCGGCGATTCGGTGAGCGCGGTGAACTCGTCCGGCCTCGCCGACAGGATGACGCACATCTCCACCGGCGGAGGCGCGAGCCTCAAGCTGCTCGCCGGCGCGAAGCTCGCCGGCATCGAGGCTCTCGACGACAGGTAGGGCCGGTCGCCGGACCGGGCGCGCCTCACTTCACGTCCTCGTAAACCTTGGCGACGCGCTCGCGGGCGCGGCGTAGCGCCTCCTCGGCGGTGACGGAGTCGTCGTCCTTGAAGCGCTGGAACTCGATGGCGACGAGCTCGAAGATGCGAAAGCTGGCGATGGGGTCGGGCGTGGTGTAGCCCTCGTCGAGGCCCGGCAGCAGGTCGCGCATCCACTGCGGGATGGCCTTCTCCCTGTAGGCCGAGCGGATGACGGGCATCTTCCCGATCTTGGCCACGCCCGGCTGCATCATCTTGCATATGCCTTCGGTCAGCAGCAGCGCGGCCTCGCGCTTGACGGGGCTGCACTTCGGGATGACGCCGCCGTGGGTGGCGATGAGCGAGCCGACCTTGCCGGCGTCGGGCGACGGGATGATGCCGATATTCTCGGCGCCGCGGACCTCCACCGCCCAGAGGCCCCGGCTCTGCCAGTGCGGGAAGAAGGCGGCGATCCCCGACTTGAAGTCGTCCGGCGCGCCGTACTGGTTCACGCCGCTGGGGCTCACCAGCCCCTCCCTGATCCACTTGCGCAGCAGGTCGAAGCACCTGTGCGCCTCGGGGCTGGCCAAGTCGAGATGGCCCTCGTCGTTCACTACGGACCCGCGGAAGGACCTGAGCATGGGCACGTAGGTATTCTGGACGAAGAAGAGCGTCGTCATGTCAAGCGCTATGGGATGGATCTTCCTGCCCGTGGGGGAGACCGGCGCGGCGGCCTTGATCTTCCGCAGCACGTCGCCGAGCTGCTCCCAGGTCTTCGGCGGCTCCGCGCCGATGTCCCTCAGGATATCGCTGCGGTGGTTGAGGGTCTGCACCTCGCCCATGAAGGCGAGGCCGTAGACGTGGCCGTCGAAGACGGCGTCGGCGTAGAAGGCCTTGATGAAGTCCTTCTTGAACTCCTCCGGCATGTACGCGTCAAGGGGCTCGAGCAGCCCCGCCTCGTAGAACCTTATGTAGTTCTCGGAGGAGGGCGCGACGACGAGGTCGTAGATGGGCTCGTCGATCTTCCACGCCAGCATCAGCGAGAGCTCGTAGTCGTTGGTGAGGCGGTGGAGCGTCACGTGAATGTCGGGGTGGGCCTTCTCGAAGCGCTCGATCGTCTTCTCGAACGGAAACTCGCGGATCTGCCACGACGCGGCCGCGAGGCGGACGTGCTTCCTCCCCCCGGACATCCCCGAGGGCCGGCCGCGCAGCACCCGGCCGGCCACGAACACGGCCACGAGCAGCGCCATCACAACGTAGTTCAGCTTCCGCAGCATGCCCTATCCCTTGATGGCCCCCGCAACCAGACCCTTCACGAAGTATTTCTGCAGCAGGATGAAGAAGATGATGATCGGCAGGAACGAGAGCATCACCGAGGCGAAGAGCGCCCCGTAGTCGAGTATCTGCCACTGGCCCTTGAGCAGCACGATGCCGATGGGCAGCGTCTGGGCCTTGGGCGAGTAGGTCATCGTCAGCGCGAAGATGAACTCGTTCCAGCAGAAGAGGAAGGCGAAGGTCGCCGCCGCGACCAGGCCGTTGGCCCCCAGCGGCACCATCACCTCCCAGAAGACGTCCCAGGAGGAGGCCCCGTCGACCTTCGCCGCGTCGATCAGGTCCTGCGGGATGTCCTCGAAGACGTTCCGCATGATGAAGATCGTCATCACCAGGTTGAACGTGGCGTAGGAGAGCGTCAGCCCCGAGAGGCTGTCGAGCAGCCCGTAGTGGTACATCAGCTCGTACTGGCCCATCAGGTTGATCTCGCCCGGTATCATCAGCGTCCCGATGAAGATCATGAAGATGGCGTCGCGGCCGCGGAACCGGAACCGCGCGAAGGCGTAGGCCGCGAGCGAGCCGACCAGCAGCGTCAGGTACATGGCGCACGCGCTGACGATGATCGAGTTGCGGTAATAATAAAAGAACCCCGTCATCTTCGAGAACATCTTGCGGTAGTTCTCGAGCGACCATCCCATCGACGGCAGGAAGGTGACCTGCCCCGAGTAGAGCTCCGCCCGGCTCTTGAGCGAGCTCGTCACGATCCACAGGAACGGCAGCACCGCCGTGACGCTGATGGCCGCGACCACCGCGGTGAGAGCGATCTGCATGACGCGCTTGCGGCTCACGGCGCCTCCCCGGACCCGCTCCTGCGGAATCTGAACGAGATGAGAGAGACGACGAATATCACCAGCGCGAGCGCGTACCCGAGAGCCGACGCGTACCCGAAGCGCGCGTGGCCGTAGCGGAAGGCGATCTTGTATAGATACAGAACGTAGCTCTGCGTCGCGTCGGCAGGCCCGCCGCTCGTCATGATGTACATCTGTCCGAAGACCTTCAGGCTGCCGATGAGCCCGAGCAGGAAGACCAGGAAGATCATCGGCCTGAGCAGCGGCAGCGTGATGTGCCAGAACTCCGAGACCGGCCCCGCGCCGTCGATGCGCGCCGCCTCGTAGAGCTCCTTTGGGATGCGCGCGAGCCCCACGAGGTAGAGCAGCATGTTGAAGCCGATCTGGTGCCAGACGCACATGGCCGCCAGGGCCGGCATCGCGGTCGAGCTCTGCCCCAGCCAGTTCCAGCTGGTGAGCCCCGCGATCCACTCGGAGCCGGTGAGGTCGGCCACGCGCCTGAGGAAGCTGTTCAGCAGCCCGTAGTTCGGGTTGTAGAGCCACATCCAGATGACCGAGACGACCGCCACCGAGACGACCACCGGGATGAAGTTGACGGTGCGGAATACCATCTTCCCCCGCCGGACGCGGTCGATGAGCATCGCCACCAGCAGCGGGAGGACGACCGCCAGGGGGAGGTAGAGCAGCGTGAAGTAGAGGGTGTTGAGGAAGGAGCTGACGGCCCTCGGGTCCCGCAGGATCTCGGCGTAGTTGGCCAGCCCCACGAACTCCGAGCGCTCCGGGCGGAGGAATTCGAAGCTCGTGAACGAGAGCTGGAAGGCCCTCAGCACGGGGTACGCGATGAAGGTGCCGAACAGAAGCAGCGCCGGCGCCAGGTACAGGTACGGCGCCCACCAGCCGCGCTGCTTCCGGGTCTGGCCCGCTTCGCCCAAGTCCGTCTCCTCTCCGCCGATCGGTCACGATTCTAGGTTACGCGGGGGCCCGGGTCAAGGGGCAACCTGCGGAGCTCGCCCGAGCTCCGCGCCGCGCCGCCGGGCCGGACGCTTGTGCTACGCCTCCCCGCGTAGTATCATCCTGCGGGCGCGCGGCGTCCACGGTGGACAACGTGAAGGAGTGAAGCGTAGATGCGCATTCGCGATATGACCGGGAGCGACCTGGAGGCCGTGATCGCGGTGATAGGCCTCTCCGATGACGACGATGCCGGGGCCGCCAGGGCGTATTACGAGGAGCTGTGGGCGGGCGCGGAGGAGGACGGCCCGGGGGGCTCGGCCCACGACTTCGTGTGCGTGGACGGATCGGACCGCGTCATCGGCATCGGCGGCGTGCAGAGGGACGACGGCGAGGGCGACGGGATCTGGTGGCTCAGCTGGTGGTATGTCGACCCGGCGCATCAGGACCGGGGCGTCGGGAAGGCGCTCATGGAAGAGTCCCTCCGCTGGGCCCGGGACCGGAAGGCCCGCAAGATTTACGTCGACGTGAGCTCGCTGGATTTCTACGCGAAGGCGCGCCGGTTCTATGCCGCGCACGGGTTCGTGGAGGAGGCGCGGCTGAAGGACTACTACGCCGAGGGCGAGGACATGATCCTGATGGCGAAGGTGGTCGGGGGGGCCGTCATGACCGGTGGCGGCGCCGGGGAAGGCGCGCAATGACCGACGCCCCGCAGATCGACGACCGCAGGCGGTTCAAGGAGCTGTGGAAGGAGCTGCTTTTCGCGCGGTTCCTAGTCGGCTTGGCTGCTGGCGGCGTCATCTTGCTCCTCCACGAGGCCGCCCTAGGCTTAGTGGTCAGGTACTACGGCAGTCGGATATATCCCGGGAGCCTGAGGGACGTTGCAGCAGCAGTGAAGGTTGTTGTGCCGTGTGCGATCATTGCCATCTTCAGTCCCTTTGCAGCGGCGCCTTCTGCTGTGGCGAAGCGAGGCAAGAGAGTCCTCCCCCTGATCGCCCTGTCCGTCGCCGTTGGCCAGACTATTGGGACCCTAGCTTCCGGCTGGGGCTCCGAAGCGGTTCCTGGTGCTCTGTTCGGGGTCGTCGGCGCAGCATTGGGGTTGGCTGAAGGAACGCTCGAACGTTCTGTGGCCGCAATCTACTCCGGGCTGCTGGGCGGGGCCCTCATAGGTGCGATCCTCGGCATGGGACACCGCGCATATCTGAACTCTCTTGCAGGGACCGCATTGGGGCCACGGCTGTTGGCGGCGTGTCTGCTTCTTGCTGCCCTGCACGTGGGTATCGGACTCTCACTCGCCCTGGGCCGCTGGATACGCGATTTGCCGAAGAGGAAGTCAGAGCAGGGCCAGGGGGACGGCGGGGATGCCGCCGCCCCCTAGTCCCCCGCGCACTTCCACGCACCCTATGGCAGCCCTGAGCCGGCCCGTAGGGCAGCCCGGCAGCGTCAGCCTTCGAGCTTGACGAGCTCCTCGAACCTGATGTCGACGCCCAGCACCCCGAGGATGTCGCCCGTCTCGTTCTCGATGACGTCGGAGACGGTGATGCAGAGCATCCCCGTTATCCGCGAGGTGTAGAGCCCCGTCACGTGCACCCGGCCGTCGGAGATGGGGACCTTGAACCACTCCCTGTCGATGAACTCGGTGTCGGTGAAGCCGGTGTACGTCTCCGCGTCCTCGCGCTGCGCGACGTGGACGATCTTGTGCCCGTTGTTGTCGACGACGTACGAGAGCTGTATGAACGGGTTGTCGTCGTGCATCTTCTGGAGGACCGGGGTTACCCTTTCCGGCTCCATCGAGACAAGCTCCGGCGTCTCGGCGAGCCCGGCGACGAGAAGCAGCGCCATCTCGCCCGCGCGCGCCTTGATGCGGTCGAGCTCGCTCTCGAAGTACTGCGGCAGGCAGCGGCGCGCGAGGCGGGTCATCTCGTCGGGCGAGAGGCTGGTGACGCGCCCCTCCTCGTACTGCTTCGTGATCAGCTTGCACATGTGGCCGATGCCCGGGTGCTTCTTGCTGACGGGCTCGTCGCCCTCGCCGACGAGGTGCGTGTTGACCCAGTGCGCGATGCCAGCCAGGCCCGACTTGTCGTTGATGGTGATGCCTATCGGGCGGCCGAGGATCTTCTTGGTGTCGAAGATGTTATATATCTCCTCGTTCTTCGCCACGCCGTCGACGTGGATGCCGGCGGAGGTGCTGTTGAACTCGTCGCCCACGAATGGCATATTCGGGGGTATCTCGGTGCGGAGCTCCTCCTGGAAGTACCGCGCCATCTCGGTGATGACCGACAGGTCCATCCCGTCCGTCGATCCGGTGAGCGCCGCGTACTCGATGCAGGCGGCCTCCATCGGCGGGTTGCCGGTGCGCTCGCCGAAGCCGAGCAAGGTCGAGTTCAGCCCCGCGCAGCCGTAGAGCCACGCCGCGGCGCCGTTCACGTGCACCTTGTGGAAGTCGTTGTGGCCGTGCCACTCGAGCTGCTCGGGAGGGACGCCCGCGTCGTGAATCATGCCGTGGACGAGCTTCGGCACCGATCGCGGCACCGCCGCCGACGGGAACGGCACGCCGTAGCCGAGCGTGTCGCAGAGGCGGATCTTGACGGGGACTCCCGAGTCCTCGCAGATGTCCATGACGGCCTGGGCGAACGGAATGCAGAAGCCGTAGAAGTCGGCCCGGGTCAGGTCCTCCATGTGGCAGCGCGGCTGCACGCCGGCCTCGATGGCGGCGCGGACCATCTCGAGGTAGCGGTCGTGGGCCTGCCTGCGGTCCATGCCGAGCTTGAGGTATATGTGGTAGTCGCTGCACGACGTGAGTATGCCGGTCTCCTTCAGCCCCATGGACTTGACGAGCTCGAAGTCCTTCGCCGACGCGCGGATCCAGCCCGTTATCTGCGGGAACTCGTAACCGCGCTCCATGCAGATCTCGACGGCCCTGCGGTCGCGCTCGGAGTAAAGAAAGAACTCGCTCTGCCGGACGACGCCCTTCGGCCCGCCCAGGCGGTGGACGAAGTCGAAGAGCGTGCCCGTCTGCTCCGGCGTGTACGGCGGCCGCGCCTGCTGGCCGTCGCGGAAGGTGGTGTCGGTGATCCAGATCTCGTCGGGCAGGCTGACGGGGATTATCTCCTCGTCGAACGGCACCCGCGGCACCTCGGCATAGGGGAAGAGGTCCCGGTAGAGGTTGGGCTCGGCCGGGTTGACGAGCTCGCGGCGGTCGGGCTTCTTGCGTATCAGCTTGATTGCCATCTCATTTCACTCCACAACTCTGACGAGGATTAGGTGAGTCCCTGGTGCGCCCCCCTCCAATCCCTTCGGGGGAGGGCCCTCCCGGCAAGAGGCATGGCCGCCGGAGCCGGGCATCGAGTGCGCTCGCGGCCGGCAGAGGCTTGGCGGGCCGCAGAAGTCGGCAGGGGCTGCGCCCCTTTCGACTTGCGGCGCGCCAACGCCTGGCCGCGATCGCCGATTCATCCCGGCGGCCAGCCGAGCCTCCTCCTGCCGAGGAGGTGAAGGTGCACGTGGGGCACCTCCTGGCCGCCGTCGACCCCCGAGTTGAAGACCATGCGGTAGCCGTCCTCAGCGACGCCGAGCTTGCGTGCCACCTCGACGCCGAGGGATACCATGGCGCCGGCGAGCTCCGGGGCCAGATCGTTCGTCGTCTCGATGTGTTCCTTCGGCACCACGAGGACGTGGACGGGCGCCTGCGGATTGACGTCGTTGAAGGCGACGAGCCCGCCCGACTCGGCGACGAACTCGGTCCCCATCTCGCCCGAGGCTATCTTGCAGAATATGCAGTCGGCCATCCGACCTTCCCCCGTGCTATACAGCAAGGATACAACGCCCCGGGCGTCGCCGCAAGTGAAACGCCCCGGCCGCGCGCGCTAGGAGGCCGGCCCCGGCGACTCGCGCTCGGCCTCGACCATGGAGGCGAAGCGCCTGCCGGTCTCGAGCGCCCGGCGGAGGAACTCGCCCTCGTCGTCGATGCCCTCGTTCTTGGTCACGACCTCCATGGTCATCACGGGCTTGTCGTAGCCGCTCGCCGCGATGATCCCGGCGAGGCGCTGCCAGTCGACCGTTCCGCTGAAGATCAGGCGGTGCTGGTCGCCCGTGCCGTCGTTGTCGTCGAGGTGGAGCGCGATCAGCCGGTCCTTGATCCCGTCCAGCCGGTCCAGCCCGTCGGGGATGCAGTTGCCGTGGCCGGAGTCGTAGCAGAGGCCGAGGTAGTCGGGGCCGTAGAGGGAGAGCATCTTCTCTATCGTGCCGAAGACGCCGTTCTCGATGGCGATGCGGACGCCGCTTTCGGCGGCGCAGGGGCGAAGCTCGTCCATCGTCTTCCTGAAGCGGTCCCAGTAAGGCTGCCTCTCGGCGGGCTCGTCCGGCTCGGCGGGGTAGTGCATGATGACGACGTCGCAGGCGAGGCGCCGGGCCATGTCGATGCGGTTCCTGACGAGCTCCACGCCCGCACGCCGGGCGTACTCTACCTCCGAGCTCCAGCTCTTCTCCTTGCCGGCCGAGCCGTGGAGGTCGTTGAGCGCGAGGCCGAACTCGCTCAGCCACCGGGCTATCTGCCGCGTCTCCGCCTCGCCGTAGATGAAGTCGGTGTTCCACTGGTGGCACCAGTGGATGCTCCCGAAGCCGGCCTCCGCGATGGCGCGCAGGTACGGCTCGGGGTCCCCGGTGCTCGAGGCGTAGTCCGTGGTCATTCCGACCGGCTCGCTCATGACGCCCTCCTTCGGCTCGGTGATGCCGGACATGTTAAGCATGCGCGGGGCGCCCCGCAAGGCGGTGTGCGCCTGGCGCCGGCGAGAGCGCCGGCCGCGAGATTGACCCGGCCCTCCGGGGCGTGTAGAATCGAAGAGGGGAAGAGGGGATGCGTCTCTAGTTCTAGCCCCCGTGTGAGGAAGCGCAGCCGGTGACGAAGAACTCCGACCTCGGCCTGGCCCTTCTCGGATGCGCGGGGCTCATCCTCGTCGTGATGCTCGCGTTCTACCTCGCGGTTCCGCAGCCGGAGACGCCTGCGCCCCCCGCGGCCGCCGGCCAGCCGGCTGAGCCGAAGGCCCGCGAAGCTGCGGAGGGCCCCGTGCTGCGCCTCGGGTCCGGGCTGCCGCGTGGAGACTTCTGGCTCGAGCAGTTCTTCCCCGAGGGGGCGGCCCCCGGCACCGTCCTCTTCATCCGGAGGGGCGAGGAGGCGGGCAATCTCTTCATCGTTGTCGAGCCGGGCGAGATTGTGCTCGCCAGCGCCCCCCAGGGCCCGGCGATGTGGGGCGAGACCCCGCCACTGGCGCGCGCTTCGCTGCCGGACGGCGCCGGCAGCCTCAGGCGTCTCGTGGTGCGCCGGCGCGGCGGCGCCATCGAGGTCGCCGCCGTCGGCACCGGCTCGCTAGCGCCGCGCGTGCTGATCGAGCATTCGGGCGGCCTGCTCCGCACGCACCTGGATAAGCTGCGGGGCCGCACCGCCGTCAGCACGCCCCCGGGGGCGAAGGCCCTCCGCCCCCCCCGGGTGCAGCCGCTCGGGGCGATAGGTTTTACCGACGGCTTCGCCCGCTCCGAGCCCTCGGGCGCCTGGAAGCCCCTCGCCGGCAGATGGGAGCTCTCGCAGATAGCCTTCTCCGAGAACTCGGCCAACGCCTTCTGCCTGCGCACGGGCGTCGGCATGGCGGTGGCGGCGTCGCCGCTCTGGCGAGGGCGCTGGCGCGGAAGGCGGACGGGCCTGGGCGTGCTCCTGGGCAGCCACGACGGGCTGCCGAAGATCGACCGCATCACGGGCAACTCCCCCGCCGAGGCCGCCGGCCTCAAGGAGGAGGACATCATCGTCGAGATCAACGGCCAGCGGGCCGTCGGCTCCCGTTTCTGGGCGCTCTCCCGCGGCCAGAAGGCCGTGCTGAAGATACTCCGCCCGGGCGAGCGCCGCTTCCGCACCGTGACCGTGGAGCCCGGCTCCTTCGTCTGGGGTAAGATCCGCCGGGGCGTGCCGCTCGGCACGGGCGGCGGGGGCGGCGGGGGCGGGGGGGGCGGGGGGGGCGACGAGGCC
>Ga0272441_10001593_pt1 | contig 48169 bp, 37 predicted proteins | sample SSMProp6N_FD_193582 | JGI IMG/M metagenome (GOLD analysis project Ga0272441, IMG submission 193582) | Marine sediment archaeal communities from Little Sippewissett salt marsh, Falmouth, MA, United States - SSM-Prop-6N | ecosystem: Environmental > Aquatic > Marine > Wetlands > Sediment ... | reverse complement strand
TCAGAGCCTGTTTGAGATAATTTTCCGCATGACTCCATGATTGCTGGGATATGGCATTGTCGGCCTGCTCTAGTATGGTGTTCAGGGCTACCGTTGCGGCTTCCTCGGCACGGATGCGGGCCGGTAGATGATGAACCCAGATACCCAGCCATGCCGTCATCAGGATTAAAAACCGTACCATGAAGTACTGGTTTTTATCTACCGGCCTATAGCCAACATTTCGACCTGCAAACCGGGCCGAACCTAAAACGGGCACCTGGGATAATGCCCGATAATGTGCATTTGAGTGAGTGTTATTCTTCATCTGCAGGTATCGTTTCCGCCGGTATTCTGCCCCGGCGGTAGTACCGTATTTCCTATAATCCCTAAAAAATCATACCCAAAAGGGCTGATACCTTGTAATATACCCGATTAGAGCCTTTTTGAACAGGAAAACAAGGCCCCAAGTAAGGGCGAACTGCAAAATGAGCGTATGTTATTCGACGCACGCCCCCAAATGTGGCATAAATTGACTATAATAACATATACAAGCCGAATGCGAGTCGGTATTGAAAGCTGAAATTAGTAAACAGGGAAAACTGGAATGACTAACCAGCAGCCTCGAAAATGACCGGCGGATTTATGGCCGTTATAGGACTTTGGCTGGTTATGGTATTGTTTTAAGATGAGGACAAAAGAGATAGCAAGGAAACTTTGATTATGCCCGAGAGTAAAAAAGTCAAATCCCCCCCGCAATTACGTACGCGTCCATTTGTTTTGGTTATTCGAGACGGCTGGGGCTATAATCCGGACCCGCAGTTGCAGCAGTATGACGCCACTCGCGTAGCCCAGACACCTGTGGACGATCGACTCCGAGCGGAATGTGCCCACTGCCTCATTGCCTCCAGCGGAGAGGATGTGGGCCTGCCTAAAGGTACCATGGGTAACAGCGAAGTGGGACATCAGAACATAGGCGCGGGAAGGATTGTCTATCAGGAATCCATGCGTCTTACTCGAGCGGTTCGGGAGGGTAGCTTTTTTGAGAATGAGGTTCTGCTCGAAGCAGTGGCTCGCTGTCAGAAAAACCACGGTAAAATCCATTTGATCGGCCTGGTCAGCGATGCCGGGGTGCACTCATTACTGGAACATCTCTATGGTCTTTTACAACTGGGCAAGCGCAATAATTTTGACCGTATGTATCTGCATGCCCTGACCGATGGCCGCGATACACCACCTCAAAGCGGTAAAGGATTTGTTCAGCAGGTTGAGGCGCAGATGGAAAAGATCGGCGTGGGCCGTATCGCTACGGTCATGGGTAGGTTCTATGGGATGGACCGTGACCAGCGCTGGGACCGGGTGGAAAAGGCCTATCAATGTCTGCGTTTCGGGAAGGGGAAAAAAGCCACCAGTGCCACCGCCGCCATACAGGAAAGCTACGATAGCGGTGTCACCGATGAATTTGTTGAGCCTGTCTTAATTACCGAAACCGCATCAGGAGAAACACAAGGTCAACCCCTGGCCCTGATCGAGGATGGTGATGCGGTTATATTTTTCAATTTTAGGGGGGATCGTCCTCGCGAGATCACCAGAGCTTTTGTGGATCCCGGCTTTAGCGCCTTCGATCGCGGAGGAATGCAGGACCTGTATTATGTTTGCCTGACCGAATATGACGCGACGATACCGGCGCCGGTGGCATTTCCCAAGCCACCCAAGATGAAAAATATCGTGGGGGATTACTGGTCCCGGTTGGGATTGAAACAGTTTCGCTGTGCGGAAACGGAAAAGTACGCTCATGTAACCTTTTTCTTCAACGACTATACCGAACCCCCTTTTGCCGGTGAAGAGCGGCAGATTGTTCCTTCGCCCAAGGTAAGAACTTACGACCTCAAGCCGGAAATGTCGGCCTTTGAAGTTACCGAGGCAGTGCTGCAACGACTCGAGACGAATAAATACGATGTCATGGTGGTTAATTTTGCCAATCCCGATATGGTTGGTCATACCGGGGTGATGGAAGCGGCGGTTAAGGCGGCCCAGACCGTGGACACCTGCCTGGGCCGGGTACTTGATAAGGTTAAACAATTGGGCGGCTCGGCTATCGTGACCGCGGACCACGGTAATTTGGAATTGATGTATGATGTGACCACGCGCGGACCACACACTGCGCATACGACCTTACCAGTACCATTTATCATTGTCGATGAAAAGTATAAGAATTGTACCCTCCGCGAAGGAGGTCGTTTGGCGGACGTTATACCCACAGCTATGGATATCATGGGGCTCGAGAAGCCCCAGGAGATGACCGGCACATCGTTAATAGAAAAACCTAAGCCCTAAATTCGAAATCCTAAACAAATCCAAAATTCAAATTACCAATGTTCAAAACATCATACGTTACGATATGACAGAGATGATGTTTAGGTGGGGGCGACCTTAGAATTTAGTGCAGATAGGGCGTGACGTCAAAGTTTCCCACGCGGGCGATGTGTAAATCCTGGAAATTTGTCAGGTTGATGTCCTGAGATTCGTCAATTTCTCCCTTTTTGTCGGGATCCTGGGCCTTCTTCGTATCGATGGGCCTGACTATAGGACGACAGGGATGGTCATTGTTTATTTCGATTATCACCACATCTCGTCCATCGCTTAAAATGACTTGTTCGCCCGGCGAGAATGCTGGCAGAGCGGCCGTGAATCCCTCATATACTATGGGATCGAACCATTTGGCGTAACCGGGGTTTTTAAGCCGTTTCAGGGCCACAATAGTAGGGGCGATACGACCGTCGGGCAGGTGCCGGAAGCCTTCAAAGCGATCGGCCAGACTGGCAATACGGCAAAATATATGGATCTCTTCACCGCTGAGAGGCAGTACGGGCTCATCCGAACCAGGCAGGGACTTACGCACAGGAAAGCCGCTGCCGTCAAAATGTTGATGATGGTTGAGTACTATCTGGCCGGCCAGGGGATCCAGGCCTCCTTTGATCATCTCAAAGCCCGCTTCAGTGTGTTCCTGCCATTGTTTGTCACCTGGATTCTGGGCGGTAATATGAAAATTTCTGATTTCTTCGGGCAATTGTAATTTTCCAATATCGTGCAGAAGACAACCAACTCCCAGTTGAGTCAGATCGCTGGCAATGTTAGGAGCCAGATTGGGACGCGATCGTACCAGGTAGTGTTCCAGCCGCAAACCAATCAACAGCGCCATCGAGGCCACCGTGGTGCCATGTAGATATATGTCTTCCGATTCACCTTGTAGTTCTGTGGCTAACAATGCAGAAGGATTTCTCTGGTCGAGCAACTGATGAAATAGTTTACCCATTTGTATGGTATATTGATTGTAGTCTATCTGGTCCAGGCCCTGATCCTGGACTTCGGTGAAATTGTCTTTCAGCGATTTATATAAGTCCTGTTGCTGCTGGATTAGCTGGGGGTCTAGTATTTCATCTAAGAAATCCAGACCGGGATATTTGACCCAGAGACTAAAGACGCAGAGCTTTCTGAGTTTTTTTATATGTTCCTCATCCAGCTCGAAACCGGCTTTTAAGAGAATGTGTTCGAGTTTCTGGGGGTTGGCCACGGAGCGGGCCAACACCATGCCCGGTTGGGCCTGATCTATTGGTACTCTTAGCATAAGTTGCTGTGCTTTCAGGGTATTACATCTTAAAGAGATGTATTATCGGACGGCTCGCCCTGTAACAGACTGCACTACTATCAATATCGACTAAGATGTATCGGGATGTTTATTATTACGGAGGTGGTTTTTAAGGTTGGGTGAGCGTACGGCCCAAATCATAAGCGTCTTTTAGGGCTGTAGGATGATTGTGGACGGCTCCTTTTTCGTCTAAACCTTCGAAGAGCAGATTGTCCCAGTATTCCATGTCCAGGGCATCGAATAACCATTTCATGGTAGTTTGGGCGCCGGCGAACACTTTGCTGCCGTGGGTGGCTCCGACCGAGATAAATATCCCCCGGGGTTTGACGGCGGTGTCCCTGAGCGTTTCACTGCGACGGTAACGGCGGGCCCAAAAGACCTGGCAGCGGTCGATCAGCAGTTTTGCCTGGGCACAGTGGGCCATAAAGTAGATAGGTGCGGCCAAAACAAGTGCATCTATCTTCAGAAGGTTGGGATATATCGTCTGCATATCATCCTTTATACCGCAACTTCCGGTGCGTATGCAGTTATCACAATGCACACAAGGCCTTATGGTTAAGCGGGCTACCTGGAGCTTTTCCACCGAACATTCGTATTCCCGGGCTCCGCGGAGAAATTCGTCCAGCAATAGGTCCGTGTTTCCTCCGATCCGGGGACTGCATGACAGGGCAAGTATCTTCATGTTTTTGAGCTTGTTCGCTTATTTGTTATAAATGAAACTCAGCAGTACCATTATGTTACTTTTGTTGAAAATTCTCAAGGGGCAATATAAAAAAGAGCCCGGATACTTTGAAGGTTAGTATTGGCGGCGCTGAGTGTTGAATAAAAAAACCCCCGGCTCAGCCGGGGGTAGGGTCGAGGAAAACTCTCATCCTTAAGGAAGGAATCAAAAGGTATAAGCGACTGGGAGGGGCCGCTGTTACCAGTAATTGGTATAGAGGAAATTATCCTCCAATTTTCACTCTCTCTTGTCTCCCAGACTCTGGTTAGACAGATACGAGGCGATCTTCAGCAATAAGCCTTAGTTTCGACAAAGCATTATTTTGAATCTGTCTTATGCGTTCCTTGGTAAGGCACAGCCTTTTGCCCACCTCTTTGAGGGTTAGAGGCGAGTCTTGCTCTTCGTTGAGGGAGAACCGCAGTTTTACCACCTGCTGCTCGACATCCGACAAGTCAGCGAGATTATCTCGGACGATGGCTTTGACTTCATCCACCAGCTCTTCATGAGTTTCCATGCGGTCGGCATCAGTACTATTATCTTTTTCAAGAGCGGTATCCAGTTGGGCCGGAAACAGACTGCGATAACGGTAGTTTTGTTTTGCCGCCCGGGAAAAACCCTTAAGAATGGACCGGCAGGCATAGGTGCTGAACTTGAAACCACGATCACAGTCGAATTTTTCCACAGAACGTAGTAAAGCCATGCTTCCTTCACTGATTAGATCGGAGAATTCAACTCCCGGATAGGTCACTCTCTGCACCATGGAGAGAACCAGGCCCATATTACTGGCGACAATTTTACTACGACATTCCAATTGCAGTTTATCCCAATCTAAGAGTGGGCTTACTTCTTTTTTACTCCAGCGCGATTGGCGCTGTAAACGTCTGCGGCGCTGACACAATTTGTGGCGAGCGTAGTTCATCTGCATAAATAATGTCTTTTCATCTTCCGAATTCAACAAGGTACTGGGCAGAACCCGGATATTTTTTTCCATGATGGGATTCATCAGGGAAGGACGCGAAAATTGTTTATTCGGGATGTAGGCTATTGGTACGGCCATTAGCTCTTCCAGCCTTAGTTTATCGTTATGTGATAGAGACAAACGGGCTATTTTTGCCAATACTTTTGCAGAAACGGTATTATTTTTATTTTTCATTTTTATGCCTCCTATCCACCCCAAGGGTGAGCAGGTATAAATTTTTATTTTCATAATTCTATAGTGAGCAATATGTGTGCCAAGCAACAGATGAATAAGTGTAAGTGCCTATAAAAGATGAATTTATGAATTTTTTTTTTGGGAGACCTACTGTATTAGTACCTTTATGTAAAGTGGGAGTATAAATATGTAGGACGATGATCATATTGCCAACAGTAGTAACTATCTATGGGGGTATATGTTAAGTACCTATAATCCCTACAATTGATATGTTTCATACAGTTTAATGTTTCATTTTGTGTGTTTTGAAACGTCAGGTGCGCCCTAATATATGCGATTTATTTGGTTAACTCTTTTCTTGGCAAGAGTTAATGGGTTTTACGCCTAAAAAACCTCTTAGGATGGCAAAATGCTTATGTTTCAATTGATTTGAAACATTTGCAGCCTTGATGTTGGACTTCTGTAAAGTGAAAGCTGTATAGGTATGCAAATAAAGAAGATACGAATCCCGGCGGACAACTGTTACCCTGGAACAATTTTTGCACCTATAATGTTATATGGCATAACAATTAAACACAGAGTCGTTTGGTGTCAGGATCAAACTACTGCTAGGGAAACTAATATTATGAACAGGCACTATATAAACGAATGCATACGTAAGGCGTTGGAGATGTCTCGAGAGATGCTTATGCTGGCTGATGATGGTGACGCGGTCCGGGAGGATGTGGGCTGTGGAATCCTTTATGGCACGATTCGTGACAGTGCCTATAAAATTCGGGCCTTGGCGGAGGCGGAAATATTGGCACATAAGCGCAAAGGCTTGGGCGATCAAGGCGATAAAGAACCCTTGATCAAAGCCAGTATCTGCAAGGATAATAACACTATTGATTGACATCGGCGCCACTAGTTCGCAAAGTAGTAAAAGTACTTTGCCCCTCGTATTTTGAGCGTGGAAGTTTTTTATGACGCTTTTCGGACTTTTGGTGGTTGTATCTTGATTAGGGGGCTTGATACCGTAAACTATATAAGAGCCGGGTGCGGCGCAACGCTTCTGTTTTAAGACGATGAAAGCGAGTTAGCGATTTTTTTATGTGCAGCACTCGATATTGCCCGGCGTTGCCGAAAATCAGCTGCGGAAAGGAACAATAAATAAATGTGGGATTATTCAGATACAGTAAAAGAGCATTTTTTTAATCCGCGTAATGTGGGTGTGATCGAAGATCCTGACGGCGTAGGAGAGGTGGGTTCACTGGCCTGCGGTGACGCCCTAAAGCTAACTTTCAAACTGGACCAGCAGGGACGAATAGCGGAAGCGAAATTCCAAACTTTTGGTTGTGGCAGTGCCATCGCTTCTTCCTCGGCCCTTACGGAGATAATCAAGGGTATGTACTTGGAAGAAGCGGAGAAGGTAACTAATCAGGATATCGCCGATTATCTGGGGGGGCTGCCGGAACAGAAGATGCACTGCTCTGTCATGGGGCGCGAGGCCCTGGAGGCAGCGATTGACAATTATAGAACAGGCGGTAAGTCTCCAAAGTCTTTGGAGGAGGAGGTGATCTGCACGTGTTTTGGAGTAACAGATAAAGAGATTGAACGAGTCGTACAGGAGAATCATTTAACCGCGGTGGAACAGGTAACGAACTACTGTAAGGCCGGGGGGGGCTGTGGTGGCTGCCATACTGACATCGAAAAGATAATCGAACGGGTAAGTGAAACGGCAGGGATTATGAAGGAAGCGGAAAGCATCCCTAGTGAGCCGGAGAAAAAAGATAAACCGTTGACCAATATTGAAAAAATTAAGTTAATCGCCCAAACCCTCGACCAGCAAGTACGCCCCGCCTTACAGGCCGACGGGGGCGACCTGGAATTAATTGACGTCGTGGGAGACCGGGTGATAGTTGCTTTTCGGGGTATGTGCGCTCAATGTCAGGTGTCTGAATTCACCAGGGCTGAGGTTGTGGAAAAGAAGTTACGCGACTTTGTAGATCCTAATATAACGGTCGAGGAACAAGCAGAATAGAATGAGGCGAGTCTAATGGCAGATAAAGTTGTATATTTGGATAATAATGCCACCACCCGGGTGGCCGAGGAAGTGTTTGAACAAATGAGGCCGTATCTGACCGAGGAATACGGCAATGCCTCCAGTATGCATACGTTTGGAGGGCGGCTCAGACACAAGATCGATCACGCCCGTCAGCAAGCAGCGGCACTGCTGAGCTGTGAACCGGATGAGATTATCTTTACCAGTGGTGGTACGGAGAGCGATACAACAGTTCTTAGAGGAGTGCTGGAGCGCTCCGGCCCCAGGCAGCATCTCATTACAACGCGGGTGGAACACCCCGCCGTGCGGACGACGGCCAAACATTTGCAAAAGCAGGGTTGTCGTCTCACCGAACTACCGGTGGACCGGTACGGCCGCTTGGATTTGGATCACTTGACCAAGGCTCTAACCGAGGATACGGCTTTGGTGAGTATTATGTTTGCCAATAACGAAACCGGGGTCATCTTTCCGATTGACAAGGTCACCCGGATTGTCAAAAGCAAAGGAGTTTTATTCCACAGCGATGCAGTGCAGGCGATAGGCAAGCTTCCTGTCAATCTGAAGAATACTCCCATCGATCTTTTGAGTATTTCCGGCCACAAGCTGCACGCCCCCAAGGGTGTGGGTATTCTATATGTCCGCCGGGGTACCAGCGTAGCGCCTTTGTTGGTGGGAGGGCATCAGGAGTTTGGAATGCGGGCCGGCACGGAAAACATAGCCGGGATTGTGGCCCTGGGCAAGGCCTGCGAGTTGGCCCAGCAGAACTTAGCCGAGGAAAATCAACGGGTTCGGGCCCTGCGTGATCTCCTGGAAAAGCAGCTTCTGCAAAAATGTCCCGATGCCCGGGTTAATGGTGACATCGAGGCGCGGTTGCCCAATACCACTAATATCAGTTTCGAATATGTCGAGGGGGAAGCGATTTTACTTTTGTTGGATCAGGTGGGAATTGCCGCTTCCAGTGGTTCTGCTTGTACGAGCGGGTCGCTGGAACCAAGCCATGTGCTCCGGGCGATGGGGATACCATTTACGGCTGTACATGGTTCGATCCGGTTCAGCTTAAGCCGCTATACCACACAAGAAGAGATTGATTATGTCATAGAACATACCCCGGGGATAGTCAAGCGCCTGCGCACACTGTCACCCTTTGGACCGGATAAAGATGCTAACCCCGCGGCTCCCAGCGATCGGACGCCGAAATTGACGATAGAGTAGGAATATTTCAAGAAAGGAAGAAACATGTGTGAGACAGTATGCAGCCAAATTAAGGTCGGCCAAGCCGCCCCAAGTATTTGCGGCCAGGCGGTGGTCGGTAACGAGATAGTAAATATGTCCTACGAAAAGGGCGTCCTTACGCTCGGAGACAAGAAAATATCGGGTAAATACCTGGTGTTATTTTTCTATCCGCTGGATTTTACCTTTGTGTGCCCCACGGAAATTCTGGCATTTCAGGAGAAATTGGCCGAGTTTAAGAAATTGGGCGCCGAAGTGGTAGGTGCTTCCGTGGATAGTCCCTATACGCATCTGGCCTGGAAGAATACTCCCCGTAATAAGGGTGGATTAGGGCAACTGGGTTTCCCCTTGTTTGCCGATTTGGATAAGAAGGGGGCCCATGACTATGAAGTCCTTTTAGAGGGCGGCATAGCGGCACGGGGACTGTTTATTATCGACGGAGACGGGATTCTCCAGAGCTATACGGTCAATAACCTGGGGGTGGGCCGTAATGTGGATGAGGTGCTGCGTTTGATCGCTGGTTTCCAGTTTGTAGCCGAACATGGCGAGGTATGCCCGGCCAACTGGAACCCCGGCGCAAAGACAATGAAGCCCGATCCGGAAGGCTCACAGGAATATTTTTCGCAAGTCAAGTTATAGGAAGGACTTATAATCTTGCCCGAAATTGCGGTTTTTCTTGATGGAGAGGCTTGACAATTGTCCCCGACAGCGCTAGCATAACGCCAGTTAATCTAGTAGCGATTAGCTCTGCGATCAGTTTGTTAATGTGATTTTGTATTAAAAGGAGTAATGATTATGCGAGCAGTTGTTGATGGAGATACCTGCACGGGATGTGGTTTGTGCGTTGATACTTGTCCGGAAGTTTTTGAACTGCAGGACGATGTGGCGGCGGTGATTGCCGATCCCGTACCGGATGACAGCGGGGATAGTTGTCGGGAAGCCGCCGAGAGTTGTCCCGTAGAAGCTATTACCATCGAAGAAGACTAACCCCTGATAGCCCTATAGTTCCGGGTGGCAAGTGGGGCTAATGTATTTGAATAGTAAGCTCTCTGCTTATTGACGAACAAATACCTGCGCCTATTCAGGCGCGGGTATTTTTTTATTGGTGGGTTATATTTGCGGATGTCCGTTAAAATGGTGAAAAGAGCTATATAAGCAGGGATTTGGTTTTGCCCGGCAGAAGTAATTTACGTGCAATCCGAAATATACGGCGTTTTATTTTTTTGATGACGGCCCAGGGATCAGGTTGGCACAGGAGCGGAAAACGGAACTCAAAGGCATCCAGGGGCAAGTGACGATGCGACAGGGGAGCAGGCTGCGATCTGATGGTACCTATGTACACCCAATTAGTGGGCAGAATTTTTTGGGGTGGATTTTCCTCTTGCCGACGGTAGGCCTGTTCCTGAGCAGGATTTTCTGGTTCGGCGGGGTCATATTGGATGCCGATCAGGCTTCCGGGACCGATCAGTTCGGCCCATTTTTTAATCTGTTCAGGGGTATAATGGCGGCGGATACGGTCCGGTGGAGCCCCTTCATTGAGAGGGGCTTTTTGTTGGCGGACAGGGAAGGTGACAAAATAAGTAGCTCCGGGTTTGCCGATCCGCCTTATTTCATCTGCCAGACGATCCGGCCAGAAAAGATATTCAATTACCCGGGCACATATAACCAGGTCGCAGCTTTTATCCGGAAGGTTGGAGTTGGTGGCCTCGCCTAATCTTCCTTCAACGCCGTTGTGAGAGTTGGCCAGAGCCACCATCCCCGGCGCATTGTCGATACAATAGATTTTTTCCGCCAAGTCGTGCAGCTGACAGGTCAAAGAGCCGCCACCTGAGCCCAGATCTGCTACCACGGGCCGGTCCAATTTTTCCGCTGCTGTGCGGATCATTTCCCGAAAACGTTTTGTGCGGTATAAGGTTTGGGTGTCCCGGTTCCAATCCTGGGAGACATCGCTGTAATATTTCGCACAAGCCGCCCGTCGAAAGAGATCTGCCGTTTCTGAAAAAGTTGCTACTACAGAACCATGGTTGAGTGCCGTCTCAATAACTTTTGCCCAGGCCTTGAGGCGCTGCTGGGGATCTTCCGCGGTGACAAAGTCGTGAGAACCAAAAGCTAAATAGCTTCGCTTGTGCAAGGACTGCTTATAACGATCCACCCATTGGGCGCAATTCATCTTATGGGTATGCAACGGCCAGTCATCATCAAATATGGGTAAACGTACCAATCCTTTGTAAACAAAATAGGGTTCCTGTTGAGGATCGGCCTCGGCGTTCCAAAGGAAACCATTTTCGTACAGGGTTTTCAGTGTTTTTCGATTCCACCGGGACTGGGGAGATCGGTATCCTGCCGGTTGGTCGGCAACCTGACGGCAGAGCTTTATTTCCTCGGCATAATAACGAGGTCGCCAGTCGGAATAATGCTGGTATGAATGGAAGGCTACCTCCTGGCCGGCCTTTTGAATTTTCTCGATCAAATCCGGCTGCTGCTCGAAAATTTTCCCCACAACATTGTAGGTGACACTAATTTTGTGGTCCCTTTCTATGTTCAGAAATTCCTCCACCATGCGTCGGCATTGTGAGACATCCGCATCGCTGTCCAGGTTCTGTTCTATGTCATGGTAGAAGGTTACCATGCTCTGTGCCGGTGATTGCCGAGGTTGTTCATTCATGATAGGTGCAACTTATATAGGAAAAAATTAGATAAGTCAACTTATTCAATACCCTGTGCCGCCCTTTTTGCGAATGGACTACTTAGGGAGTGCAAGTTAGCCGAACATCCGTTGTTGAACGATTATTTTAAGGTGTTTGCTTTAGTTTACGGATATTATCTACCGTCCAGCGATGCAATTCCGGGCGAAGACGGGGAATCAAATCAGTACGCAGCGGATACATCTGCTGTTGCTGATCGAGAAAGGCATCTTCAATTTCCAGGGCCTTCTCAAATGTGTGCAGGGCCGCCTGAGGCTGATTCAATTCCTGCAGAATTTTTCCATATTCGATCAGTAGCTCTGATTTGGTCGGATAGCGTTTCAGGGCCCGGGCGGCATACTCCCGGGCCTTTTCCAGATATTCCCGGTCTTTTGGATAGCACCGGGCCCCGGCCTGATAAGCTCCGCTGAGTTGCTGGTAATATTTATAATTGTCTTTATCGTCCCTGATGGCGAGTTCGTATTGTGTAAAGGAATTTTGCAGCAATGTTTTATTAGCCTGACTTTTCTGATACCACTGTAGCAAATAAAGGCGACCCAGGAAGTAATGACCCGCAGGGTTGCCCAGCCATAACTTCGTAGCCTTTTCGGCTTGCTGTTTTGCTTGAGCGTAATAATTCTGCGCTGGGGAGGTGGTTATTGTCGATTGTTTTTTAGTGTCTAAGCTCTGATTAGCCTGGAGGGCATAATATTCCGCCTGCCTGAGATAATTTTGCTCCCGATAGCAGGGTAGAAATATCTTGGCGAACATAACCAATAAGATACTCACCAATATCAATGGTATTAATACGCGCAGTACTGGTTGAAATGTGGGTTTTAGGGTATCAGTTGAGCGGTTGTGCTGACGCAGGGCGACAGCCGTAGCCACCAGGGCGAAAAAACACGTACCTGCTCCGGGTTGGAACACCGCCATATCGATACTATTGTGCAGCAAAAATGCCAGTAACCCACAACCTATTAAAGCGATTGCGAAGGGCTGGATTTCTAAGAATGACTGATCGGCAGCAGTGCGCAAAGATAACATCAGCAGGATAAAAGTTGTGAACCAAATCAAACCCGGCAATATATAAGAGACCAGTAGTACGCTGTTTAACTGAGAGCCGCTCAAACCGGTTAGGTCACTGACCAGCAGTCTGATGGCAATGATACCCAATGCCAGAGGCAGGCCCCATTTTAAGGGGGATAATATCCCGGCGAATCCGGATATTGTTTTTTCGTCTAATCTATTTTTCTCACCTATGTCTGGGATTAACGCAGCTATAGATGGTTGGACCAGATAACGTGCAATGCGCCAACAGCCCCAGCCAAAGCCCACCAGAGCTAATAGCCCCCACTGGCTCCAAAGGGCCAGCCACAGACAGTGCGGATCTTTAACGACTTCCGGAGCGGCCCCGTCCATATAGCGGGGATAATAAATGCCAAAGTTACCCGGACCGACACCGCTGAAAAAGTGATCGGCGATCATTTTACCCGTAGCATGCCAATACTGCCAGCGCACCCACATAGAGTTCGTGGGAAGTCTATTAAATGCCAGCCCATAGGCGATAATGACAAACACTCCGATAAGGATAATTACAACAACGCTTGCAAAGGTAAGGCGTAAGTGTTTCAGGAAAAATTTACGCCATTTCCAAAACAGCACCAGTAGAAATAGTCCTGCAATCCCGGCACCGATCCCTCCTTTAGATTGAGTCAGCAGCAGGCCCGCCATCTGGATAATAAGGGCCACACCGGCTATGAACCAAAAGGCCGTTCGAGAAGACTTTTTTCCCTGCCCCAGCAGCAATCCCAGAGTGGCCGTGATGGAGAGGATAAAAAAAGAGGCGGCGGTATTACTTATGGCAAAGTAGCCGCCGATGTCGCGACTTTTCAATCGCTCGATATACTGTTGAGCTGCATAGGTACCGGGTTCGAGCTGCTGACCAGCCAAAGTCGCCGCGGGATCATCCTCGAACATGCGGATTGTTTCCGGAATTTCCCAGTGGTATTGCTCCCAGCAGCAATAGGCGAAGGTAACACCAGTGGCCGCGATCACACAGAGTATTAGTTTTTGTTTTTGAGTGGTGTCGAGCAGTTGAATCAGCAGCAAGGTAAGAACCAGTTGACCAAGCAGGGCGAGACCTGCTATCAGGGCGGTATGTTTGTTGCTTGCTGATGATGTAGCGATTGCTCCAGCCAGCATGATGAAAAAAACAGGCAGGACAAGTTTGGTTCTCCGCCAGGTGAAGCTGTCACAGATAATATGAACTGCAGCCCAGACAACCCCGGCCAAAAGGATCAGACCGGTCAGTGACATCATGGTGGTTATGCCGGCGTAACCGATACTGGGGCCGGGCAGGGGGCCGGTAACCCGCAGGGTTGGTGGGAAACTCTCGTGTATCTGACACCGTGCCGCTACGAGCAGACAACAAAAAAACAGCAAAAGACAATCAATATTCCGAGCCAGTTTCAGTTTCATAATGGCTTTTTATAGCTTTTATCTAAATTATATCTTGGCTGGCCTTTCCAGTATGGCGATGATGAACAGGATTAAAATAGTCTGCACAAAGACCAGTACGCAGCCCTGGCTGGAGAGCTGATTCAGGAAAGTTGCCCCCAAACCGGTACACGCCGTGGCCAGGTATATGGTTAACACTGCCTGACGGGTGCTCATCCCGCGCTGAACGAGCCGATGGGAAAAATGCTGTTGATCACCGACAAGGGGGTTCTTGCCCTGGCAAAGACGGATCAAGGTAACACTGACGAAATCGTACAACGGAACCGCCAGCACAATTAGCGGCATCAGGGTGTTGAACCAGACTCCGCTGATGGAATGTTCATGATAGTAGGTTGTTTGGATTGTGGCGGCCGATATAAGCAGGCCCACTACGAGCGAGCCGGCGTCACCCATATAAATACGGGCCGGGGCGAAATTAAATACCAGAAATCCGCCCAGAGTTCCTATGAGAATCAGCAGCAGCGCGCTGACGAATACCTGCCCGCTGGTCCAGGCGGCGCTGAGAATCATGGCGGAGCAGATTAAACCAATGCCCGCCGAAAGACCGTCCATATTATCCAGAAAGTTAAAAGCGTTAATGATCACCACCATCCATACCATAGAGAGAAGTACCGTGATCCAGAAGTTGGTTATGAAAAACTGAAACCTGATTCCCCCCACAACGACCGGCAGCGAAACCGCGGCAAACTGCGCTAGCAACTTGAATTTTGCTCCTAAAGGACGCTTGTCATCGATCAGACCCACCACATGCAGCACAGCCGCGGCTATGATGAGGGTTAGCAAGAGCCTTGTCCTGCCAGCCAATCCTTCTATGTGTTGGGATAGTGACTTGGGCAAAAAGGCCGGTACGGAGGTCTTGGACCAAAGAACCGCACAAAGCAAAGCCGCAACCATGGGCAGCATAGTCACCCAGAATATTACGATCCCCCCGCCCAGCGGCACAGGCTGGACGTGAGTCTTATGACCGCCCGGGTGATCGACGAACCCGTGGCGCACGGCCCATCGTCGTACCTGAACGGTGGCCAAGAGCGCGCCGATAAAGGCGGCTATTCCCAGCACGATGAGATATTTTCCTTCAGCGATACTACTTTCTCCCAATGTTGTAAGGCAATTTATAATTAGAACCGGAGCAGCCGTAATTTTCACGGAAAAAATACCCGGCGGGTAATCCACCTACTCTGGATGGAGTTGTGACATGAGTTGCTGGCGGACCTGATTGAAAAAGTCATTATAAGCACCGCTTGCATAGTCGGGATAGGTATAAGGCCAACTCTGCCACGAGCCTTTATGGTAATGGAGGGTGGCTTCAGCATACATGGATTGGCCGATGTAGATGCGATGAGAGTAATTTTTGGTTGTGGCCAGCACCAGCTTGCTCGGATCGATATAACCAGGGTCAAGATTGATGGGCCTTTGCACAACTTGTTCCTGGCTGGCTGGATTTTGGGCATATTGTTCCTCTAGTTTGTTGCTATCATGTTTGATAGCGGCTAACCGGCCGGGGTCGATCAAATTTTCAAATCCGACGAACTTGCGCAACAGACCGGGCCCCATTTCTTTTTCATAGTAGCTCGTTTGCGTAAAGGGCATAATTTCACTGAAGATGTCGATCGGCCCCCAGAGCATTTGCATCTCCTCTTGGGCCCAGGTGAATAGTTTTTCATCCGGGCTGAGCATGCCGACGATGAGTTTCACAAGATGGGGCGGGGTTATTTGTCCCATAAAAAACCTTTTACACCCTGCAGGACTAAAAGAATCAGGTTAATTCTGCATAAAGTGTTTTTACGATTTCCTCTACCCGTTCCACCGCCTGCTCGAGAGGTACGGTTTGGCGCTCAGTTTCACGGCGGAGTTTTATCTCGACCTGCCCCTCGGCCAGGGCCTTTTTCCCGATGGTCACGCGCACAGGAATACCGATCAGATCGGCGTCTTTGAACTTGACCCCACCTCGTAAGGAGCGATCGTCTAGTAAGACGTCAATCTTCTTTTCGCGCAGCCGGCCATAAATTTCCTCGGCTGTCTGAGCGACCTGCTCATCGTCCTGATTAACTGCGGTAATCAGCACCTCGAAAGGTGCGATACTTATGGGCCAGATAATGCCGTCCTTATCATTACCCGTCTCGATGGCCGAGGCCATAATCCGGTTGATCCCGATTCCATAGCAGCCCATAAGGCAGGGCTGTTCCTTGCCTTGTTCGTCCAGGAATTTAGCTCCGAGCTTTTTACTGTATTTAGTACCCAGCTTGAATACCTGCCCCACCTCGATGCCGTGCTGGAACTGCAAAGACTTTCCATCATGAGTATCGCCTTCCATGGCGTTGCGGATATCGGTAATCAGTACATTTTCTCCTTCCAAAGGAAAGTCGCGCCCGGGCACAACGTTTTTAATATGGTAGTCGGTTTTATTGGCGCCCGTGACTCCCACCGCCAGGGCGGCGACAGCATGATCTATAATGAGTTTAACTTTCTTCTCGGTCATGCCCATCGGCCCGGCAAACCCCACGCCCGCGCCGGTGATTTCAATAATGGTTTGTTCGTCGGCAAGTTCAATGTGTGCTCCGGCGACGGCCTGGGTTAGTTTTTCCTGGTTAACATCGTGATCACCCCGGACCAGCACCGCGAGGGTTTCACTTCCGGTAGCATAGATCAAAGTTTTGATCATCTCCTGCGGTTTGGTCTTAAGGAAATCGCATACAGCTTCGATGCTGCCTATCTCGGGGGTATGTACTTCTTCCGGTGCGGGGATGGTTCCATCGGCTGAGCTAGACCGGCCCGTTGCAGGTAGTGGATCCACCGCAGCCTTTTCCAGATTGGCCGCATAGGACCCGTCCGCCGTATGGACGATGATATCTTCTCCTGTGGGACAGGGTATGGTGAATTGATGTGAGCCCGAACCGCCCATCTCGCCCGATTCGGCCTCGACCACCAGATAATTCAATCCGCAGCGCTTGAAGATACGACAGTAGGCATCATACATCGACTTGTATGACTGATCCAGACTTTCAGCCATCCCGTGGAAACTATATGCGTCCTTCATGATAAATTCCCGCGAGCGCAGCACCCCAAAGCGAGGCCGGAACTCATCGCGGAACTTAAAACTAATCTGGTACAGATTGATCGGCAGTTGTTTATAAGAGTTGATCTCGCCCGCGGCCGTATGAGTTACTACTTCTTCCGCCGTCGGTGCCAACACGTTTTCCCTGCCGTGCCGGTCGGCGAAATGAGCCAGTGTCTCGCCATAGTCAACATTGCGCCCGGTCTGCTCCCAAAGTTCCATGGGCTGCACTGAGGGCATCAGGATTTCCATCGCTCCGGCTGAGTCCATTTCCTCCCGTACAATTGCTATTATCTTCAACAGGCCCCGCCAGCCCAGCGGCAGATACGTATAGGTCCCGCTGGCCAACTTGCGCATCAGACCGGCGCGGATCATCAACTGATGGCTGGGTACTTCGGCGTCAGCGGGCACCTCTTTGACGGTAGGGATCAGATATCGGCTCCATTTCATATCTTGAATTCCTTCTGAAGTTGTTGTCTTTGAGTATTATTTTTGATTAATACAAGTCCAATGATATCCCCGGCTGATTTTGGATCTTAGTCGAGGAGCTTACTTGCGGCGCGAAGGGCCGGGCCGCAGTTTTTTTTGCTTCTTTGCGGCCGCGGTCTTTTTGTGAAATCCGTTTTTTTCCAATACCTTGATCGCCTTGGGCAGATCAGCCACTTTGAGCACACCGGTTGTTTTACCCCCCCGGGCGCCGGCGGTGACATAGCAATAGTTGATATTGATATGCGCCTTGGATAAAAGCGTGGCTACCTCGGCCAGGGCCCCGGGCTTATTACCCAGCGTAACGCACAATACCTCGGACTCATTGATTTGCATATTGATCTTTTTAAGGATATCACGAGTATAGTCCGGCTGTGTTGTTACCAGTCGCAACACACCATGCTCAACCGAATCCATCATCGTCATAGCTACTACATTTACTTTTTTCTCCGCCAGGGCGTTTAATACCTGGGCCAGGATACCTGGTTTATTGATAAGAAAAATCGAAAATTGCGTGGCAATATTCATTGGCTTTGATGTTCTCCCAAATAATAGCTGTATAGTTTAATTGCGGGTACTGACCGTTCAAGACAGCGTTCCACTTGCCAGGGCCGCGTTTGTATCCTCAAAGAACTCAAATAAATTTATAAGGTTGGTAATTTTGAAAACTCGATAAAGCTGGGGCTTAATCCCGCTGATGACCATTTTACCACCCTTGCCATCGAGTAGTTGACGCATCTTCAGCATCACACTCAAAGCCTGGCTGCTCAACATCTTGATGGTCGAAAGGTCCAGAATCAGTTTTCTTGCCCCGTCTTTTTCCACCAGATTGTAGAGCTCTTGACCGACTTCGGTCACATGAAATGCGTCCAGCAAAGTAGACTCGCTGAAACTAACAATAGTTACACCGTCCTTTTCTAAGAGTGTCAAATTTGATTTATCTGTCATACCTGACTCCTGTTTTGTTTCGCCCCTATTATATAACCGATTACTTATGTTCCAGAGCGATTTTCAGGACCTTGTCCACATGGCGAACAAACTCGAACTTCATGCCGCGCAACACTTCGCGGGGCAAATCGACGAGGTCCTTGCGGTTCTTTTCCGGCAGTATGACGGTTTTGATACCGGCCCGTTTTGCAGCGAGTAGCTTTTCCTTAACGCCCCCAATGGGCAGCACCACCCCGCGCAGCGTAATCTCCCCGGTCATCGCCACGTCCGGCCGCACCGGACAATCGGCCAGCAGGGATGCCATCGAAATGTACATCGCCAGACCCGCCGAGGGACCATCCTTGGGCACCGACCCTGCCGGCACATGCACATGAATATTTTGTTTATTGATAATATTATCATCCGAGAACACTTGTCCTAGCTGGGCTAATATACCATTGCCCCTTTGTTTCGTCTTGGTAACCGCCAGGCTCTTGAGCACGCTCAGAGCGGCCTGGGCACTCTCTTTCATTATCTCACCCAACTGTCCGGTCAAAATCAGTTGTCCCTTGCCGGGAATCAAGGTCGATTCCACAAATAATATCTCCCCCCCGACCGGTGTATAGGCAAGTCCCGTGGCCACCCCTGGCACACTGGTCCGCAATGCCAGTTCCGATTCATACTCTGTCGGCCCCAGCAATTTAGTCAACTTGCCTGCGGCTACGGTGGCTGTCTTACGTTTACCGGAGGCTATCTCGGCGGCAATGGCCCGGCAAATTGCCCCAATACGCCGCTCGAGCTCTCTTACGCCCGCTTCGCGGGTATAGGATTCAATAATTTTGACTACAGCGTCTTCCTTGATCTTGAGCGTCTTATTCGTCAGGCCGTTTTCTTCCAGTTGCCTGGGCATTAGGTAACGCTCAGCTATAAGCAACTTCTCGTGCGCGGTATAGCCGGGCAGTTCCATTACTTCCAACCGATCGCGCAAAGCCGCGGGGACCGTCCCCATATAGTTGGCGGTGCCAATGAACAGAACCCGCGAAAGATCAAACGGCTGATCGATGAAGTGGTCCGTGAAGGTATTATTTTGTTCTGGATCAAGAACTTCCAAAAGGGCCGAGGCCGGATCGCCCCGGAAGTCCTGTCCGATCTTGTCCAGTTCGTCGAGCATGAAAACGGGATTGTTACTTTGACATTTACGCAGTTCCTGTAATATCCGACCGGGCAGCGCCCCGATATAGGTCCGCCGATGACCGCGAATGTCAGCCTCGTCCCGGATTCCTCCCAACGACACTCGGACAAATCTTCTCCCCATAGCCCGGGCGATGCTCCGGCCCAGCGATGTCTTGCCCACTCCTGGCGGCCCCACAAAACACAAAATAGGACTGCGCCCGGTTGGATTTAACTTGCGGACGGCCAGAAATTCCAGGATGCGTTTTTTGACCTTGGCCAGATTGTAATGATCCCTGTTAAGAATCCGCCGGGCCCGGGTTAAGTTGAGCTTATCCTCGGTGGATTTCGCCCAGGGCAGTTCGCACAGCCACTCGATATAATTACGTGACACGCCGAATTCCGGGCTCATGGTGGGAATCTTACTGAGCCGATCTAATTCCCTAAGCGCCTCAGTTTCGACTTTTTCCGGCATCTGCGCCGCGGTGATTTTATCTTTGAGTTCGTCCAGCTCAGCGGTTTTTTGATCGGTCTGGCCCAGCTCATGTTGGATGGCCTTAAGCTGTTCCTGCAGAAAATATTCGCGCTGAGTTTTGTCGATCGATTTACTGACCTTGCTCTGAATCTTGGCGCTCAGTTCCAGCAATTCCAACTGACTGGCAAGAGCCACCGATAGTTTCTGCAGCCTCTCTTGTACGTCGATAGTTTCCAGGATATCCTGTTTCTGGGGTACGGGAATATTAATATTGGCCGCGAGAAAATCCGCCAGAGCCCCCGGATCTTCGATGTTGGTCAGGATTACATGTACCTCTTCGGGGATGTTTGGTGAAAGCTCGACCATGTGATTGGCCATATTGCGCACATTGGTAACCAGGGCTTGCAGATTACGATCGGACTTGGCTTTTGAGCTCACTATATCAATGCGGGCTTTGAGAAAAGGTTCCAGCGCCAGCCATTCCACCACCCGAAATCGAACCAGACCATGAACAACCAGGGAATTTTGTCCTTCCGGTAGCTTCAGCTTTTTAAGAACCGTAACAATGGTCCCGGTCGTATATAGATCATTGAAACCTGGTTCATCAACCTCGGGGGCCTTTTGAGTCAGCACGCCCATGACCTGATCGGTCTGGCCTACTGAAGCCTCTGGCCAGTCGGATTGATCCGGGTTACTCAGCGCCGCCAGTAGTCGTTGACTCCGCGGCCTGCCCACTGCCAGGGGGGTAATAGTTCCAGGGAAAATAACCACATTGCGCAGGGGCAGTATGCCAATTTCCTTGGGGATTATTAATTCCTCGCCGGGATCGATTAGGCGTTGGCCGGCGGCTATTTTGGAAGTTTGCTTCTTCCGCATACCCCCTCGGCTCTTACCGCGGCCGCCTGTCCGCAATCTGCGCGGTGCTGACCTGACTGTGGGTTGGGGGGGGATTTCCACTATATCAGAGCAGACATCTACGTCTTCCAGCTCTATGTTAGTGGTGTCCACCTGCGTAATTATGTTTATCTTTTTTGTTTTTTTCGCCATCGGATCTGGATTATTGAATGCCTCAATCAAGTTTTGCGGGTACTACGCCCACCACATGGTTTACGGCTCTGCCGCTCGCCGTTAATTTCTATTATTTGATGTGGCGTTTGACTATGACCACCCGATCGCCCTGACGGGTGCGTACGACAAATTCCACACCTTCTTCTTCCAAATCGGTTTTATCGATTATCTCTTTCAGGGTATTGATGCCTTCCTGGTTCCCGGTAATTCGAGTTCCATCGACGGTGACAATGAGATCGCCTGCCTTAAGGCCGCTTTGCTCAGCGATACTGTCCGGAGAAACGCTGATAATAATCACACCGCGCAGGTGTTTGTTGTAGCCGAAATCCTTCGCCAGCTTGGGGGTTAAAGGGTGTACCCGTATCCCCAGTTTAGCCGGCCGGCTTCTCTCGAATTCCTCATACGGTCCGCGATTGTAAGGATATGGAACCATTTCGTTTTCTTCTTGAGAGTATTTTCGCCGGGCCACGGCCCGGTCGCCCAGGGTCACTTGCAGCGTTTTTTCCTCACCGTGGCGCCAGATATCAAGACTGATAGTCTTATCTGGTTCCAGCTGGGCGATATAATCACGGATCTCCTTGGATTGAGTGATGCGACTTTTATCGACCTGGACAATAACATCCCCGGCCTGGACCCCTGCCTGCTCAGCCGGATCTCCTGTATCAACATAAGTGACTATTACGCCCTGAAGACTCGGCGGTATTTTCTCCAGTAGTTTGGGATTATTCTGGATAAATTGTTTCATATTTTCATCCCAAACTTCCGGGGGTTCTATCCAGTATTCCTTTGGTAACGTACGCAAATCCTGCAGACTGGTCATCTGAATACCCAGCCAGCCGCGCGGGACTCGTTTGTGCTTGATGAGTTTATCCACTACGTATTTGGCCATGTTACTGGGCACCGCAAAGCCGTAACCTGTGGACACCCCTGTAGGGCTGTAAATGTTCGAGTTTATACCAATAACTTCCCCGTAAACATTGACCAGAGGACCGCCGCTGTTGCCTTTGTTTATGTCCGCATCCGTCTGGATAAAATCTTCATACCCCCACTTACCCAGGACATGTGTCTGGCGGCCTTTATAGCTGATAATGCCGGCCGTGACCGTCTGACTTAGACGGGCCCCAAAAGGATTGCCTATGGCTATGACAAAATCGCCTACCGCGGCTTGATCCGAATCACCAAAAGTAACCACGGGCAGCTCTTGTCCCTGCGGCTCGATCCGCACCAGGGCCAAATCGGTCTCCGGATCGTACAATTTTTCGACCGCCTCAAATTGTTGGCCGTCCGCCAGTACGATTTCCACCTTTTCCGTATCTTCCACCACATGGTTGTTGGTGAGGACGTAGCCGCTCTTATCAACGATGAAACCGCTGCCCACGCCGATAGTTTCCAGGCTGGGGGTATAAGGGGTGGGTTCGAGATTTTTATGCGCGCGAATATAAACTACCGCCGGAGTGACCAGGCTGGCGGCACGTCGGAATATGTTGTTGATCTGAGAGGCGATTTGTTTTTCCTGGTTGGTTAGCGGCTGAGTTGCTTCAACCGCTGCCGCCTCTGTTAGCGAGAAAAACCTCCCGCTCCCTAACAGTGCCGCCACACCTAAAAGACAAAACCTGATAAATTTTTGGGATCTTGTATTCATTTTTTCGATCCTTTTTAGTTATATTGACATTATTTAGTGCCGGATTGATCCAGGTTTTCCAGCCATTTTAGCAGCTTTTCTTTATCTTCTTCCGGCATATGATAGCTATGCTGCTGTTCGGGAAAGATTTTGTTGTGAATCTCCTGGGCGTATTGGCTAGCGGCCCTACGAATAGCGTCACCTATCTGGGCGTATGTTTTGCTGAATCGGGGGCCGACACTCCCAGGCAGGCCCAGTATTTCATGCAATACCAATACTTGCCCATCGCAGCCTGGTCCGCTGCCACAACTTATCACGGGAATATCTGTCCTTTCAGACAATGCTTGGGCTGTCGCGGCGGTCACGCATTCTAGTAAGATTGCCGTCGCCCCGGCTTGGACCATCTCCAATCCAGTCTGAATCAATTGTTGGGCCTTGGGCAGCGAGCGGGTTTGGACAACTCTGTCAGATTGGGCCGCCCATTGGGGCCGATGTCCCAGGTGGGCCATTACAGGAATCCCGGCTGTTGCCAGTCGTTCCACCAGAGACAGGTATCGATGGTCAACTTCCAGTTTCACAGCGTCACAGGCCGCTTCAACCAGGAATCTCCCGGCGTTACTTACAGCCTGCTCGGATGATATCTGGTAGCTCAAAAAGGGCATGTCGCCTATTAAATACACATTCGGTGCTCCTCTGCGCACCGCCGCGGTCAGGGCTATCATAATATCCATGGTCGCTGATAGTGTAGTTTCTCGGCCCAATACCACCTGCTCCAGCGAATCTCCTACAATTATGCCGTCCACCCCTGCCTCTTGGAGGAGCACCGCGGTTGAGTAGTCATAGCAGGTCAACATGGCAATGGGATGTTGCTCCTGCTTGTACTTTTTTAACGTGGCTAATGTTACTTTGTCTTTCATATATTTCTGTATGACTATGATATATCTTATTTGGAAAGGTAGCAATATTTTCTCGCCTCTTAGCCTTGACAGCCCCGGCTGGGATTGTTAGAGTTATGAACAGTATCACTTAGGTTATTCTGTAAGTGGTAGTGATACAATCACTTAAAAAGTATAGGAGTCAAAAAATGCCAGGTTTTACGGAAATCAAAACGGGTAATTGGACCGTCAAAGCCATGCTTATTAGCCTTGCCGCTGCGTTAGTGGGGGGAGCTTTCACCCTTTACCATGCAGTAGCTGGTCCAGACTTTGACATCGAAGTCCCCGAAAAGGTTTTGTTGTGTGCAGGGCCAGAGGGTTGTGGATATACCGAATCGGTTAACATTGAAAAATTTAATGAAATAAAGAATCAGGCCAATCAGGCCCTGCTCGCGGATTTAGCTGCTTCCGACCCCCAGAAAGAAGTTATTTTACGAAAATTGATAGATGATCCGCTTTCGGATCCCATTGATGGCTTGTCTCTGCCCGACTGGGGTAGTGCTCAATATCCCTTAACATGCCCCAAGTGTGGCAAAAAGACATTCCTGTCCGCATTTAAATGCAAACAATGCGGTGAAGTCTTCATCCCCTTTGACCAGCGGGGTAAGTTCGATGATAAATGCCCAAAATGCGGATATAGCCAATCGGCGGAACGCAGGGCGAAAGAAGCCGAGGAACGCAGGGCTAATAGATAGCAATAGGTAGAAAAGGAAATAGATGGTGGATATTAGGTGGTATTGGTTTGTGGGGAGCGGGTCTTAATCGATCATGCAACCGCGCGGAATATTATTTGTCTTAGATGAATTTGGTCAGTTCTCTCGGTTTGTTTGGCAAGTTCTAAGGTTTCCCTTCACATGGTCCCGTCAGGGCCGGGCCGTCATGGCTCGCAGTCGTCTCTGGGCCCAGATGTTTGAGATCGGCACCAAGAGTGTACCGGTGCTGATGATTACCGGTGCGTTTGTGGGAATGACCTTGGCGGTGCAGACTTATTCCCAGTTAGAGGGGGTAGGACTGCAGGATCGTATCGGGGTGCTTGTCAATCTTACCGTGGTGAAGGAATTGGGCCCGGTTTTGGCCGCCGTCATGCTCGCCGGACGGGTCGGCGGTGCCCTGACCGCCGAATTGGGCACCATGAGGGTCACAGAACAAATCGATGCCATTCGAGCCTTGGGTGCCAATCCCATGCGCTATTTGGTTTGGCCCCGATTTCTGGCCTGTATCCTGCTAACCCCTATTCTTACCATCTATACCGATATTATGGGCGTATTAGGGGGTTATCTTGTCAGCGTTTGGCACTTCGGGGTCAACAGTGAAGCCTATTGGAGCTTTAGCGCCGAAGCGGTGGAAAAATGGGATTTGTTTGTAGGTGTCTCCAAGAGTGTCTTCTTTGGAGCCAGTATCGCTCTGATCAGTTGTTTCAAGGGCTTTAATTGCGAACACGGCGCCCGTGGGGTGGGCAAAGCCTGCACCGAAGCCTTTGTATATAGCTTTATCGCAATTTTGTGTCTTAACTTCGTCCTGGCGGTTATCACCCGGGCCATCTACGAAACCTTCTGGGAAGTGAAAAGTTTAATTTAGAGCCTCTGAGTTTATGGATGGATGAGTTAATAAAGATAATTTTATTTCCTGATGTGATTTTGGATAGTATTTCCTTGTGATAATAAAAAATCACAAATTCGCTTATTTCTCTTACTCATACACCCATATACCCATACACTAATTATGACTAAATCCAACCCTCATATGTTGTTTGAATTACGAAAGGTTTGCAAATCTTTCGGCAAAGAACTGGTGCTCAAAGAAGTGGATTTTTCCGTCGAAGCGGGCCGCACCACCGTAGTGATTGGTCCCAGTGGTTGCGGCAAGACCGTATTGCTCAAGAATATGATACTCCTGCTCCGACCGGACAAGGGTTTTATCTTTTTTGACGGCCATCGTATCGACGATCTCAGCGATACCAGGCTGGTGGACGTTCGGCGACGGTGTGGATTCCTCTTTCAGGCCGGAGCCCTGTTTGACTCGCAGACCGTTGCGGATAATGTTGCTTTTCCCCTATGGCAGCACACCAAATGGCCTCGCAAGGAAATCACCCGTGTAGTCCATGAAAAGCTCGAGTTGGTAGGAATGGGCCACCTGGAAGATCGTTTTCCCGCCGAGCTTTCCGGCGGACAGCAAAAACGTGTCTCCCTGGCCCGGGCCATTGCCCTGGAGCCCGAAGTGGTCCTTTACGATGAACCGACTACCGGTTTGGATCCCATTCGGGCCGATGCCATCAACGAACTGATCCTCAAACTCAAACTTAAGCTCCAGATTACCTCTATTGTGGTTACCCATGATATGAATAGCGCCTACAAAATCGCCGATCGTATTGTCATGCTCAATGAAGGCAAAATTATTGCCGATGGCAATGTCGAGCAGATCCGCTCCAGCACTGACCAGACGGTACAGCGATTTATTCAGGGCCGCAGTGAGGGACTCGATCACGATTGATAAACCGGACCATACTGTCAATGGCCCCCAAAATACCATAAAAACTGTTAATAATGCGGTTTTTTAACAACCGCGGTGGGCTGACACCGGTGTCAATACACTAGAAATAGCAAATAATAAATGACAATTGCTAGCAAATTCCGATATGTGTTTAATGGGCCAGGAGCCGGATTATGACTGAAAATCAACGCAATATAATGGTAGCTATTTTTGTCATCATAGGATTGGTTGTCCTGGGTTGGCTGGTCTTTCAGTTTGGTGATCTGCCCACCTTTGTCAGCCGCTACGATGCTCACGAAATCAGCATCTTTCTGCCCGAAGCTCCGGGACTGCAGGAAAATACTCCGGTAAAATTTCGTGGCTACCGGGTCGGCAAGGTCGTCCGGGTTGATCCTCCTGAGTTGTTACCGGATTTGGAGGATCCGAAAAAGAAATATTATCAGATAGAGATCCGGGTTGCCATCTCCAAGGAATACCACATCCCGGCCAATGTCCGCCCCAAGGTATTTCGTCGGGGCTTGGGTACCGGTTTTGTGGCCCTCGTACTGGAAGGGCCGCCCTCGCCTGAAATGATCAAGGCTGGCGATCAATTCAAAGGTATGGTTTCAGAAGGCAGTGATTTTATCTCTGAGGGAACCCAGCGTAAGCTTGACCAACTGATTACTTCCTTAACAGAGCTTAGTGATAATCTCAAAAGCCAGCTCACTCCACTGCCCCCCACTGTGGTTGATAACGCCGATCCGAACAAGGTACACTCTAACATTACCACCGCCGTTATGCGCCTGGACAGCGCTCTGAAAAATCTGAACATCGTTCTTGGTGATGTGGAAAATCAGCAGAATGTGAAGAAAACTCTCGTGGGTTTTGCTGGTTTATCCGGTGATTTACAGGCCGCGATGAGCGAAATCAAAAGCCTCGCTGCCGAGGGCAAACAGCTAATCGGACAGGCTGCCAAAACGATTGAAAACATTGGTGAATTCACCGATAAGGCCAGCACCAATGTCATCCAGTTGTCCCAGAAGATGCGCGAAACCGCAGAGCAGATGGCCGTCACCCTGGACCATCTGGATAGTATTATCGTTACTGTATCGGAGGGTAAAGGTTCCGTAGGACGTGCTTTCACGGATCCCCGTCTGTATGAGGCCCTAACTGATGCCAGCGAGAACCTCAGCAAAACCGTCGAAGAATTACGCCTGCTGCTCGAGCAATGGAACAAAAAAGGCGTCAAGACCAAGCTGTTTTGAAGATAAATCGCTGCTGATTGTTCTCTCTCTTACCTTTAGAATGGTGTAATCCAGGGATTTGTCATTTATTTAGTGCTCTGGTGAACGATTTTGCCGGCCACCATGGTCAGTTTAGGTTGGGTTTCCGATTTGAGGATATCAGCCAGGGATTGGTCGTGATTCCCGGTAAGTGGTATAGCTACCAGGTCGGCTTCCTTGCCGCAGGCGATGCTTCCGATTTTATCTTCCCACCCCAGCGCGACAGCTCCGTTAATGGTCCCCATTTTTATCAGGGTATCCGCGGAAAATTTCGGATACTGCTGATGCACAAAGCGCATCTCATCCAGAATACTCAAAGTATTATTGCTCGCCAGACTGTCGGTACCGAAACATACATTGATACCTGCCGCCAGCATATCTCCGAAACGATGGGTTGGATGACCGAAGAAATGGTGACTGCGCGGACAGAACACCACGCTGTGCCTCGTCTGGGCAAGCGCACTGAGTTCTTCGTCGCTGATATAATTCACGTGGGCCAATAGGAACCTCTGTTCCTGTAGCTCCAGACTGAGAAAATATTCCACCGGCCTTTGCTTCGGACACTTAAATAAACCGTCCCAGCGATTTATTCTTTGCAGAAATTCCAACCACACGCCTCCCCCTTTAGTAAGAAATTCTATTTCCCCGGGCGTTTCCGCCAGATGCGTAGTAAGGGCAACCGGGCTCTCGCCTTCGCTGTTATGTGCCCCCGCCAATCGCGCAGCTAGTTCGTATAGTTCAGCCCCGGCTGAATAAGGAGCATGCGGAGACAGACCCAGCCGCAACAGATCATCGGTCTCGGTGTGCTCCAGAGCCCTGTGGAGATATTCCATTTGGGCTTCTAGTTTATCAGTTAGTCCGAACACCTCGGCATAACAAATTTTCCTCAGGTTCAACTGTTTTAAGTAGGGCCACGCCCGGTGCTCATAGCAGATATCAGCAACCGTGGTAACCCCGCCGCGAACGAGCTCCTCAACGGCCCCGTTGATGATTTCAACCAGGGGCTTAACAGTTTGTCGCCGCGCAGTTATTAAGCGGATAATCCATTCTATAAAGTCCCCTTCATAGGACACGAGCCCTTTCAGATGGGATAGTTCCAGATGGGTGTGGGCGTTGATCAGACCGGGTAGTAAAAGGCAATCGGTCAGGTTTATTTCGTCGGCCCCCGGATACTGCTTGTGTATTTGCTGATAGGGCCCACAGCCCACGATCAAGGGACCATCCACAGCCACTGCACCATCTTTGATTTCCGGTGCATCTATGGGAACTACGATACGCCCATGTAAAAGAATCATGTTTATTGTGTGTGTGAGGGTTTTTTAAAAATTGATTCGGTAGGCTTTTTGGCAGTAGCTTCAGGAATTTCAGATATAGGCCCATGCAGGACCTGTTTCTGTTGTGCTAATATTTTGTCCAAATCCGCAGCCCGATTTTCTTGTTCCAGTTGTTCCATAACTAGTTTGGCATTTTGCAATCGATTCTGAGCTATCTGGCGCACACTATCGAAGCGGAAACTTTCCCGCAACCGCGCTGACCAATAGTCATACTCCAGCTTACGCTTCCAACTCTTGAGGAACTCAGTAATACCGCGACCTTGTACTCCTGATCGGCGGAATTCGCTGCACAGACCTACCGCACCCATATCGTCCAGGTTGCAGGCATCGGAAAGAATCATGGCTTCGATTAAAGTCGTATCCCGCCGACCGGACTCCAGAATGATATTACAGAGCCGCTCCATCTGTCGTGAATCGAGTAGTTCGGAAAGTTTTTCCTGAACCACTTGCGCGGAAAAGTCACGCATATCTTCTTCGGTCAACTCGCTGGACGGCGGCAGGGAAATAGTATTTTCCCGTTGAGCATAGCGGGCGAAACCCGTATCCCGAAACAAAGCCGCCAGCGCCAGACATTCATGATCTGTCTGAAAACGCTGCACATCATTCAACTGGGCGATGCCGTTACACAGCTTCAGGACGCGGTACGCACGGTCGATGAGGTAACGGTCCGGTGTACCTTTGGGATTAGGCAGGCACAGGGCTTCTTCGGCTATTTTCTTGCATGCCTCAATATCGGCCATGAAATCATCCTGTTATGTGGACATAGCGGTTGCGCCCAATTCACACTATCTCTGATTATATCGGTTAACACGTAGAAATCCCTTAAATTGTGCTTATTTCCAATTAATATAACTGCTTGTATGTTCTTGGATTAACAGTATATTGCCGGCCTTGTTAATATGGTATTTTATCTTCAATTATACCCGCAAGGCTGATAGTAGTAGTTGCGCTGTTTAGGTTGAAAGCCGGCCGTTTCAATAAGTTGACGCAGTTGCTCGAGCTTCATTTGGAATGTAATCCCCGCCGCCGATACGACGTTTTCCTCCATCATCAAAGAACCGATGTCATTACATCCGGCCTTCAAAGACAGTTGTGCTATCCCCGGCCCCTGCGTCACCCAGGATGCCTGGATATTGTCGAAATTATCCAGAAATATCCGGGACATCGCCGTCATCTTTATCTGTTCATGCGCCCCCGCCAAAAGAAGTTCATCCTCCCGTCGCTCTCGCTCCTTGTCTTTTATTGGATCATAGCAGTTTAACTTATTAATCAGCCGGGTGGCCCCAGCTTGAAAGGGCCAACACGTAAAGGCCGTAAAATAGCCCCCCGAGTCGTCTTTCTCGCACCGCTCTAATGATTCATCCTGTAACCGCCGCAGCCTCTCCAGATGTTCGATTCGCTCCTGAATAGTTTCCACCTGCCCAAACATCATCGTAGCAGTCGTGCACATACCTAGCTGATGTGCCTGACGCATAACATCGAGCCATTGATCAGAAGTGCATTTGGCCGGTGCTATGATCTTCCGCACCCTATCTACCAGTATTTCCGCTCCCCCCCCTGGTATGCTGTCCAGCCCTGCCCCGCGCAACTTCTCGATTACCTTTGCTACTGTCATATTGAATTTTTGTGCAAAAAAGTATATCTCTGGCGGCGAAAATGCATGAATATGTAATTTAGAAAAACGTTTTTTAATATTTCGTAAAAGTTCCTCATACCACCCAAAGGGCAAATCCGGATTCATTCCCCCCTGTAGTAGTATTTGATTGCCCCCTAGCTCCTGCAATGCCTCGATTTTTTGGCTTATTTGCTCGACGGTCAGGGTCCAGCCGTCTTTGCTTTTAGGTGAAACGCTGTAAGCACAAAATCGGCACAGGCAACAGCATATATTGGTATAATTAATATTACGCTCGATAACATAGGTCCTGACCTTCTCGGGATGCCTCCTGCCCGTAATCTCATCCGCCCTCTCTGCCAGTTCCGCCAATGACATGTCACTGTACATCTTAAGAGCCTGCGATTTGGTTATGCGCTCGGTCGTGACCATGATTATCAGGTGTGTGATTCCAACCCGACGGTTACTTCAGCTAACCGTAGTGGTCTTAGCTCCGGGATCAATCCCATTTGAAATGCCAATTGATAAAAGTGTTTTAGTGCCTGCTGCTGCGCAGGACCGAAGTCAAAGATGATATTGTCGGCGAAATATTTATGTGCTAGTTCATGATCGAATCCGTGCCCCCCGGCAAAACGGTGGACAATATCATCAATATTTTTTTGTCCCTGCCTAGAGGCACCCAGCAGAATATTTGTCAACTCGTCAGTTTGCGTCCCTGCTAATACCGCCCAGACTGCATAAACAAAAGGCAGCTCCGTAAGCTTGGACCACGCCCGTCCCAAATCCAATTCATACTGCCACTGTCCCAGTTGCGGTATTACCTTGTCCCCGATAAGCAAAACGGCCGGTTCCGATTGGATATCATTTTTTAACGGCTCCACTGTAAGTTTACGGCCGTATTGTAACTGCCAGATAATCTGAACCAGCACCACCGAGGTGTGCGAGCTGGTATCGCAGGCCAGATGATCAATTTCGCCGAGAGGAATTTGTGAAAACACCCGCACCGTCAATACCTCCTCGCGCGAACCGATTGCCCCCACGGGTATAATGGTTAACTCTTTCCGACAGAGTTGATAATCGATACTGGGTACCATTCCCACCTCAATGGCCCCCTCCACCAGGGCCTCTCCCAGTTGCGCCGGCTCTTTAAGCTGCAGCTCTATATCGGGGCGTTTCTCCAATCCGTACGTCAACGGCCTCGCATTGAAAAACCGAACCGCCCCCACCCTATGGCGCCCTGCGGACTCATCATTATTGGAGACTATATTACTATCCATCGCCAGCCATTATATCTTTCTGCCCCACCCAGGCAATAATATATCGTTGGCCGCCCCGATATCTCCTTTTTACTCATAAATACTTTTTGGCAGTTAAAAAGATTCCGGCAGTCCCAGAAATTGCCAATTATTTGTCAGTTTTTGTAAACATTGTGGTAGCACAATGTTGGTACTGTCCTGGATAACACCTTGCCAGCCTCCTGTCTGATCTCGCCACATGGCAATATCTATTGGTGTTTCAAGTTCAAGCTGAAATTTACCCGCCTGGAAATACCGCAGCCCACCTGCAGCCAAAGCCTCAACCATGCCATCTTGCGCCAAACGAAACCCTAAAACACCAATGGCTTCAGCCTTAATTTTACGGCCCTTTTCTGTTTCCTCTATTTGCACAAGATCACCGGCAACATTTGCTTTGCCGCAGACAAATATCTTTGTCCCATCAATTAATAGACAGCTCCCCTTTGTCGGCGGACGAATTGTCTGATACCCGTAAAATTCAGTCCAATCACTGCAGGGCGTCTGTTTATTAACACCCCGTTGTTCCAGACAAGCTTTAACTTTTTTGACACAACCGTCTAAATCTGGGACAGTTGCCATTGTTGCCGGAAGCATATCATTGCCTTGTACCAGTTGCCCATCGAAATTTTTCTTCCAGGCCCCCATGCGATACAGTGCAGTGTTTCCGCCCGCCGCCGCGGCCTGAAAAAACTCTCCGACATCTGCATTCTCAAACTCGGGATGATATAAAACTACCGCCTGATATTTCTGGGGGCCGTACTGAACATACCCGTCTGAGCTTATTTGCATTGCAGGATTTCCGATCTCCGTTGATGGTATCAGATCGGCCGGATATCCCATCCTCCAAAAAGCCTCTGCCAACTTTAATCCCACATCGGCATAGCTTTCTCCGGCCCAGTTCATTGCACAGGCTTGACCAAAAATTACCGCCACGGGACAGTCCAGAGGACTTTCGGTAATAAAATTTAGTAGCCTTACCCGGCAATTACCGCGCATCAAACCATTCTTGTACAGCATTGTACGACGTTCTGCCACAGAGTAACCCGGATAGGGCGGATGGAAATTGACTCGCCCTCCCCCCAGAACATCAGACCAGAGCTCAATATGATAATCATTCAAGTCGGCCGAATAATACATATTATACCAGATGGGACTGCCCCATTTCTTGGCTAAAGAACTGCGCACGCAAAAGGGCGTAATCTCATCGGTTTGCGCCCAATCGCGTTTGGCAATCCACCAATGCAGGCTGTTTTTCTTGAACTCTTTCATTCCCGGATAAGGAAACCAGGTTGGATGCGTAGCTACAATAGCAGCCTTGCCGAAGGTTTCTTTGGTAGCGTTATAAAAGTCCTGTTCAATTTCTCCATGACGTATCCGCGCCATCTCTAAAAAATAGTTGATCGCCCTTTGTCGTTCACTCTCCCGCCCCTTCTCACCAAGATACATCAGCAAAAAATCACGCACCAAGTCACGCCCTTCTGTCAATTCCTTATATCTTTCTCTTTGGTATGTCGAATACCAGAAGTTATTGTTCTCAGGGTTTCCATCATAAAGTGGAGGAAAGCCCCACTCGTCCTTACATGCCCCGGCCAGTCCGCTCTGCGCATATTGCTGAAAAATCGTTCTCTGAAAGCAAATCAAATGCGGTGCAAACACCGCCGGCGTCATGTATCCAAATGTTGCTAACACACAAGCTCTTCGTCCTAGTGTTTGCTTACTGCAGGGAATACCTACTTGAACTACATTATTGCTCGCCTCAAGGATATGACATTTCTCGGTCACATCCCGAATCGAATCCGGTTCGATTTCCTCGTCATTTTCACGCTTGTAAGTATATACCCGTACTACCTTTCCCCACACGGGTACATATTTTATTAACGACCTGTTAGTATAATGGTCCACCAATACAGAAGGTTTTATTTTTTGATTTACCACTCCGCTTTCTTGCAGGACAATCTCACGTAAACACATCATTTCCTGCAGTTCCTGAGGATACAGTTTCGCAAAAGCCAGCCTCGCCAAACGCACATCAAGGTCCATCACCAGGCCGATTCCATATCCTCTGGCATAAGCTGCTGCCCGTTCAATCTGCTGTTCAATGGTCCTGTCGGTGATCTCCAGCGTAGATAAACGCAAAGATGTCGTTAGATAATCATAAGATCCATACCTTCCTGCCAAATCTAGAAATTCCTTGTACCCTTCGGATTCCAATTCCCCGTCCACCCAGAACCAGCAGCCTAAGGTAGGATATGTATCTTTAGGCATCCTCACATTCTGTGAGACTTCATCAGCGGTTGCCGTCTGAGATAAACCATAAGCAAATAGTATTGCAACCAAAAAACATATCACGATTCTAATTAATAGATGATCGAATTTCATTAATCACCTCGAAACTCTAATATACTTCAAATTGTGCATGAAGTTATACATGCTCTCTGCATGTATATTATGTCATCGTTCTTTTTTTTCTACTTGTTTTTAACCCGGACAACCGCACAACCGCGTTGCAGAGGAACTTCCAGTTCCAACTTTCCATTTTTAACCTGCGCTTCGACCGCTGCCGGTTCGTCCATACCTGGGTGCAGAGCATCCACAGTAAAATCTTCGGGCAATTCTAATTGCCCGGTATTTAATACCACAGTTGCTTTTGTAATTCCTGCGTCACCCAGGACCACTGGCATAGAATATCCCCCACCCACGGCAAAGATATTGGCCTTGGCAGCGCTGTCAACAACCTCGATCACCTTCGGCATTAATACCCACTTACGACCGCTCAGCTCTTTGAGTAATGGACCATAGTCCAGATACCATTTGTCGGCAAATTCACTGGGTAGGATAGTATGATTGTTATATGGTACCGGAGCAGTGGGAAATACTCCCAGATAAATTAATCGCTGGAAAAATATATCCGGATCAGGTCGCAGTGAGTCCTCATTCCATGTCCAGGCGATAACCGGCATACGCACCCCCAGCAACGCACTCGCATTTAAAGCCGGCCCCATCTCGTTATGTTCACTGTAGATACCATCTGCCTGCCGCAGCATATCTATACGCATTAAAACCATGGGATTAACGTAGATAACTTTGTCATGGTTATGCATCAAGGGCCCTAGTTTTTCCATCAAATCTTTCCAGGAGTTTATCAAGGATCGAGCGCATTTTTTATTATACCAACTGACTCCGTCATCGGCTCGGCTATTGAAAAAACGCAGCCAGTCCAGGCGGTCAATACATACACCTGATGATGCCGGCAGCTTTTCGATATGCCTGCCCGCCTGGGCCAGAAGAAATCCCTGATAGCCCTCGGCCCCACAATCCATCACAATTGCATCCCCCCACGTACGATAATATTCTCCCTCGTTGTCATAGAGAATACCGTCGGCAATTTTGGTATGTAGAAAATCTGTACTGTTCTTCCAGATCTCAGCCTCAGGAACCTCTTGCTTAACTGCCTCCGGCCCCTTGATTTTGGTGCCGAATTCCGTGACATTGAAATAACTAAGAACATAAAAGCCGTAGTTATTAATTAGCCGACAATAATCCTGCATCTCTTTTAGTGAAGTAATTCGACCTTTATAAGGAGTTGTTACCCAGGGATCCTTTGTTGCCTCTTCATAAGTGGCAAAGGTGCGCCAGGTTTCCACCGGCGGCAGAAACATACCCATATAGGGAAAATCAAAGCTGGCCTTCCAGTTGAACCTAAAGGCCATCTTGTTTAGTTTTTCTGCCTCCAGCTCCCCGTCCCAGCTTGAATAGGCCCCACAACCTGCGATGTCCAGAGCCTTCGGATTGACCGGATTGAAATATTCCGGATAACGCTCCACCATCCAGCTCAACCCGCAGCGCCAATCAGCCGCATGGCTCACCAGATCCATCGAGAATCTCACATGTTTATCCGCACCTAGCCTATGATGAAGATGCTCAAAATCCATTTTTCCGTTACTGTCGGTGGTCAGTTTCATATAAAGTAGTATATCTTCCGGCGACTGTACCAGACTCAAACCGACTCCGGCTTTAGGTTCCAGAACACTGCACAATGGTATGGAAAAATAATCGCCCGAACTGGGTACCATCATTGCCGGATTGCCTCCGTACCAGCGTGAACTGTTGGCGAATGACCTGCTCTCAAGCGGATCCCGCCACCCTTCTGCTTTTATAGCAGAAAGATCCCATCCGCCCGCGCCTATCATCTCCGGATCCGACCAACTCGTCCAGAAGCGGGTATTTTTCCCCACCGGCCATTGTAAGCCGGCAATCACCGCCTCAGACCACGGCGCTTCCTTGCTGTGAACATCCACCTCCCAGCGAATGCTGTCTTTGGTGGGAATGAAGCTCTCCCTTACCGTGCATTTTTTATTGTTCATAAGAACTACTATACGTTTGAACTGCATCCCGCCACCGGACAGCTTCAGAACCTGCGTTGAACCAATTCTGTGGCCTTGATGCAATCCACCCCAGCCCTTTAGCGCAAAACATTTCTTATCTGCGCCTATTACCACGCCCTCTATTCTGCCCTCGGCATCCAGTCTCAATATCATCCCACCACCTGTTACTTCATAGTGTGAATCTCCAACACTTCCGAGGCAAAACGACAATCCTGACAGCAGAATAACACATAAAAATACATGAACATTTCTTGTAATAAACACAGCTACCATCTTTCTCATGAATTTTACTGAAACTCAGTCCACCAGTTCTCTTTCGATCTGTTCCAGGGTCTTGCCTTTGGTTTCGGGCACATACAATTTAATAAATAAAGCACCAATCAAACAAATGCCCGCATATATCCAGAATGTCTTTGCTGGCCCACAGTAGGTATTCAGACTGGGAAATGTCAGCGCCAGAACAAAGTTCGCTACCCAAAGAGCCCATACCGCGATCGAAGTCGCCAGCCCGCGGATACGATTGGGAAAAAGTTCCGAGATAAGCACCCACGTAACCGGCCCGATAGTGGAAGCGAAAAACGCGATTGCTAAAAGTACCAGAATTAATACATGTATCCCCTGACTTTGCATCTGAAAACAGCCGCCCACCAATATAAATGTGCAGCCCAGCGTCATCGCCCCCGCCAGCATAAGTATTTTTCTGCCCAGTTTATCGACCGTAACCATCGCCACGATTGTGAAAGCAAAATTTATTATACCCACAATCAAAAGATTAAAAAAGACCCCGTTGACATTATAGCCGGCCGCCTTGAATATATCGTGGGCATAGTTGAAAATAACGTTAATACCACACCATTGCGAGAAAACAGCGATAGTAATTCCTATCAGGAGAATTTTGCGCATTTTAGGTTTGACCAGTTCGGCCAACTCTTTTTGGTGCTGACTGTCTTTAAGGGTATCCTTGATATCAGCCAGGTATATTTCGGCGTATTCATCCTCGCCTATCCTTTGCAGTATCGCTTTGGCCTTATCATATTTTCCGATTCGGCACAACCATCTCGGGCTACCGGGTACTAGAAAAAGAAAAATAAAAAATAAAAATGCCCAGATACCTTCAGCCGCAAACATTAATCTCCAGCCGGTCCGGCCGTTCCAGGTTCCTAAAAGTCCGGCCCCGCTTACACCTTCAGCAATAGGATGAGATTGCAGGATCAGAAAGTTGATCAACTGTGCCAACAAAATACCAATGACAATATTCAATTGCTGAATCGAAACCAGTCTCCCCCGTATATCTTCCGGCGCGATCTCCGCAATATACATAGGTGAGACCGTAGAGGCGACGCCCATACCTATGCCCCCTATAATGCGGTAAATTATGAATTGAGTAAACGTGGGGGCATAGCCCGATCCTATCGCGGAGACAAAAAATAAAACCGCCGAAACTGACAACATTTTCTTCCGGCCCAGAACATCAGCGGGCTTACCTACACTAATCGCACCTATAATACACCCCACTATACAACAGCTTACGCCCCATCCTTTGATCACCGGACTATTAAGACCGTAAACCAGTTCGTAAAACTCTTTCGCCCCGCCGATTACTACCAAATCATACCCAAAAAGCAACCCCCCCAACGCGGCTACTAAGGACACGCCCAGTAAATAGCCCTTGTTGTATTTAAATCCTTGCTTATTGGGCATAAATTCTTCTTTTAATAGTCCGCAAATTGCTTAGCGGTTTCCACGTATGCTTCAATATTTTCCAACGGAGTCCCATATTCCAGAAAGTCGGCCGATTGTAGGATGAATTTTCCCCCATCCTTGCCGATTTTGATAGTTTCTTCCGTTTTTCTTTTAACCTCGTCGATTGTTCCTTTTTGCAGCACATTTACCTGGTCCACTCCACCGATCATAACATAAGCGCCTTGAACTATATCCTTGGCCTTTTTCAAATCGGCATCCCCCAGCGGCGGCGGCGAAAATGGCTCGATTATCCTGGCCCCCAGTTCTTTATATGACTCGACCAGATTCATAATCTCCCCGCAGTTATGATACATCGCCGGCGTGCCCCGCCCCTGAACAAACTCGATATACTTCTTTTCAAAAGGCAGAATATATTCATCGTAGAACTTTTTACCCAGAAATCCCCCCGGTACATTTCCTCCCACGCAATGCACATCAATCCCGGCATCATCGATCGCCCGGGTATAATCCAGAATCCTTTCCATCGCAAAGGTCATTAACTGCTCATAAAAAGAATAATCAGTCAGGAACAAACTATACAAACTCTCCTCGTTCATCAGCAGCGACGCGTTATTGAACGGCCCGTGAGGCGTCCAGCTTCCCACAATCCCATCATCACCGAGAGCCCCCTTTATTTTACTGACCCGGTTTTTAATCATTTGCGCCTTTTCCGGCGTCAGAAATGCGGGCTCATATTTCCGCGCGATTTCCAGATCTTCCGGCGTTTTAATAGGATGTTTCGTACAGCCGTACATAAAAGTAGCCGGACGCAATCGGTTAATGGAGAAATCCTGCGTCAACTGACCTTCCGGAGTGGTAATTGTCGAGCGGATTACCGTCGTCGAACCCTGCTCGAGTCTTTCCTTATACACCTGCCAGTTTTCATTCTCCTGCGACACATTCAAACCCCCGCAATGAATCCCCAGCGGATCGTTAATGCCATACAGCATCCTTACAAACACGTCCACGCCGAACTGTTTCTGGAGGTCGATTACTTTAAGCTGCAGAGTTTCATAATCCAGCGGATCGATATCCGGATACATCTGTTCTAGAAAATGACCCTGGTCCACGATAAATAAAGTAATCGGCACCCTGTCCGGCTGTTCCCCTGCGAATACTTTCAAAAACCTATCACGTGCATTCATTTATCTGTTTCCTTTTTGGTTGTAGGTTGATCCCATTTTACAAGTTTCAACTTCACCAGCCCGATTGACCAGAATAATTTTCCCTTGCGCTTGCCCGTATAAAGCATGGTATAGATATCATTGCCCTCCGGAATCAGGCAAAGTGGCGTGCGAATATCTTCCGACCAGTTGGCCTTACCCGGTTGCACGTCCAACCTTCGCCCCCGCGGCCAGTTAATACCGTCCTCAGATACCGAGTATCCCACATGGTGTCCATCGATAACATAGCGGGGATTCGTATCTTCAGACGAACTGTCATACACCGCCACATACTTCTCTCCTATACGTACTACAAAAGGACATTCGATGAATTTTTTTTCGATGGGCGACGGATTAAGCCCCACACAGCGCTTCCACGGTCCCGCCAGTTCTTCTGCTTCAGCCAGACCAATCAGCCACGGCCCATGCGGATCGTATTTGTGGCTGCCGTAAAAAGCATACCATTTATTTCCTACCCGCCACGGATAAAACGAATCTGTGCCCTGCTGACCTTCCCACTCCTGCGAATCTGCATCAGGTTCAAGAATGATCCCCACATCGCGATACGGCCCGCCGATCCCTCCGCGCCCCTTGACTTCTGAAATCGCCCTCCACACGCGGCCGTCCAGATGCATTACTTTCTTCGGATCGGCACTGGCCGGACGATAGGTAATGTAAAACATATTCCAGCGCTCTTCCTGCTCATTAAAGATCATCTCCGGCAGCCAGATCGAAAAGCGTATATCCTTGGTATCCATCGCTCCGCTGGTCTCATAGAGCGTCGCCTCTCGTTTCCATTTGCGCGCATCCCGACTCGTCCAGTGCGCCAGCCGCATCCGCGCCCAGAACGGATCACCCGCCAGCTCCGCCACGAAAAGATGATAAACTCCTCCCTCTTTCACCACGCTGCCCCCCTCAAAGCCGTATTTATTTCCCTCCAACTCCGGATGATTCTCATCAATCACCGGTCCTGTCGGCGCTTCTATTATCTCGAACTCTAGTGAATCCGACGACTGCAAATCCAGATTTTGTTGCCCCGTGGCACTAAGGTAGACTCCCACCAGAAAAATAACTCCCGCACGAAATAGAAAACAATACTTATTCATGACCGTATTTTAAAATGTAAAAATTTATCACTACTGCTACATGTTAGTTGTTTGTTTAGCCGGAATATTCCGCATAACTCTGCGGTGTTTCCCATACCCTTATACTTTCCAGCCTTGCCTCTCCAAATTGCCCTGTCAGACTTTCCCAAAACAACTTGGCCATATTTTCCACTGTGGGCAGCAAATCGGCGAATTCGTTGATGTCCTCGTTAAGATTTTTATGATCGTATCTGTCAATAATCTGTTCCCGGACAATCCTGTCAACCATCTCCAGGTCCACAACCTCTCCGGTTTCCTTATCCGCCTGACCACTAAGGGTTATTTCCAGACTGTAATTATGTCCGTGACCGGCCGGGTTACTGCATTTGCCGAAAACTTCACGATTCCGCTTTTCGTCCCATCCTCGGTTCCTCAGTCGATGCGAGGCCGCCAATTCATATTTAGTGGTAATTTTTATCATATTTGGCTCCTTGGCCCTCCGGGCCATTCGCAGGGCCTCATGTATATCCAGCGCCGCTTGTACCAGCTTTCGCGCGTGGTACTTACTTTCGAACACCTGCCAAATCCACTCAATTATTTCCTGGGCGTTTTGTTTCCGAACATCTTCTCCGTTCAGCTTCTCTCTCAGTGCCCTTGCTATCTCGGTTACGTTTATCACCATCCCGCTTTCCGACTCACATTCGCCTTCGAATGTCAGCCACAATTTTAAAGGAACCTCCCTGCAGCCCAGACTTTTGACCCACCCCCACCCGAGCCTGCCGGTGGCAGTGTCAATATACAACGGAATTCCTTTAGTGATGCGTACCATATAACTTCGTAATCACTTTCGTTTGCCTAGCGGTTCAAATTCTAATTCTACCACATTTTCCCTGATTTTGAAATCCGTTATGCGCACCCAGTAATCTTCAAACGCCCGATACTCCGGCTCCCAGAGAACTTCCTGTTTATTGATCAAATCGTGCAAAACTGGTACAAGCTTATGTTTGAGACTGTTTGAAATTTCGGCTTCCGCGCTGGATTGCACATTTTCCATTCCTTTATCCAGAACGTCGGCTGCCCTGTCGAGATATTGTCTAATAAGTTTTTCCGGTAGTGGTACCGCGCCAATTTTTACCGGCAGCATCTTCAGTTCTATCTTGCCCGCATCCGTCATTATTACCCTTAGGCCTATTGTCAATATTACGGACCGACCCTCATAGCTTACCCGGCCCATGACCTCGATGCAGTCTTCTGACAATCGTACCTGCGGTTGCTCAAATAGGTCCATCGCCGATTGAATAGATTTCCTCATATAATATTCGTAATCCTCATGGAGTAATACACCGTTGAGAAGATCTTGTGTAAAGCTCAATGTGAATCGTTCCGGCAGCGCCATCTCATTCATATAAGTATCCGACCTGCTCATCATTTCGCTTTCGATATTCTTCTGAAGCGCCTTGGTTAACGGACAGGGACGATAATCGCGCGGACGATATACCAGCATGAAGCAAGTCAACAGCAGGATTAAGACCAGCACCAGCACCGCCGTTAACACCCAGAACAACACTCGCCTAAATCGTTTTTTCCTTACAATCACTACAAATTAACCTTCCCGGGGGGAAATTCATTCGCTGCCGGTATTTAGCCCTGGTTATCCGGCTACCAAAAACACTCCTAATCTGCTATCATCGAATAGAGGACCTGTTATGTCTAGCGAATATTTATCTGTCTTGCAATTGACCCAGCCGGTTTCTCCTCAGCAACTGGAAACGGCTTATAAACGCAGTCGCACCCGTTATATGCGCCTGACCAGCAGGGGGCCTCTTCGTTTTTATCGCCGCGACCTCTTAGACGCGGTGGAACGGGCTTATAAATCCTTAAAACAGCCCTCTCCCCAAATCTCCGCTCGTCCTTTGTCTCTGTTAGCCCGCCGGGCCGCCGAAATAGCACCTCTGCCCCCCAAACCGCCGGTAAAATCAATTAGTGAAAATACCTCTCTTTTCCCTGCTAATTTACCCCATATTCAGTTTGATAAAAATGTCCAGTCATCAGAACACCGCAATGATCAAAAACACAGCCAAATTCAACTTGAGGACCAATTTTGTCGCGAAGTGATTTATCGCCTCGAAGGGGACCTGATCCGCTTCGACTCCCGCCGTGAACTCCTTAAATTAGCCCAACAAACGAACATTCCTGTATTCCGGGCCAACCTGCTCATCGCCCAGATTGTCCAGGCCGTTCGAAAACATAAACTCTTTGAACCTCTTCCCTCCGAGCGCCTTCAAGACGATTCCGATAATACCAACAAAAAAAAATCTCGTCCCCGACATCTGCTTCTCATCACGGCCCTGGCCGTATTGTTAGCTGCACTTATTGATTGGCTGATTATTCGCCATCTGGAATCCTGAACACTTCACCCTGCCGGATCTTCCCTGCGTCTGGTTCTTTATCCAACTCCAATAATTCCTATTTCTTAACAAAATATTTTTTTCCCTCTATAGTTATCGGACCCACTTTGCTTGCTTAGGAGAATTGTGCATACTATAATTTTAATGACTTGAGAGTTGTCGTTAATAGGTAAGAAAAAATACCCCCCTGGTAAGGTTAAGCCCTGCCCCGTTTCCCGCCGATAATTATTACCTGAGCTTAGTATGAATATGGCTATTTACCATGAAAAACAAAAATTATTCCACGCGTAGCATCTGGACCGTCCAGATTTTTATCGGAACTTTGGTCCTGGTACTTTTGTGTCTGCATCTTTTAGCCCAGGACAATTCAATCCCGGCTCCTAAGGAACCATTATTGGCCTCAGCCGCCGGCTTCTCTGCTTTTAACCATCCCGATATTATTAAATATCCCGATGAAGAGTTAATCCTCAGTCAGCGGCACCAGCCGACGTCGTCTCGGATTGAACGCCTGGAGCAATTGGCCCGCAACGACCATATTGCCTTATTGAAATGGTCCCTGGAGAATTACCAAAAAAACATCCGCGATTATACCACCAGTTTCTCCAAGCAGGAGCGCATCAACGGTAAACTCAAACCCATCCAGGAGATGTCGGTTTGTTTCAAGGAACAGCCCTTTTCGCTGTTGATGGAGTGGGAGAAAAATGCCGGTGTCATTGATAAGCTGCTTTATGTTGAAGGCAGTTATGATAACCAGATGATCGTTCATCCTACTGGTATATTTTCTTGGGTCAAGTCGGTAAAACGCCAGCCCGATTGCAAAAAAGCACGCGAATCTAATTTACGTACCTGTGATCAGTTTGGCTTTGCTCGCAACCTGAAAAATCTCTTGCGGATTTACGATCGGGCCCAAAAGAAAAATGACCTGCGCACCAATTTCCTGGGTATCAATGAAGTACTGGGACGCCGTTGCATAACCATAGAGCGCATACTCCCCCCCCGCAAAAATTATCCTGATGCCCGCATGGTCATCAATTTGGACGTAGAGAATCTTTTGCCTATCGACCTTACCAGCTATGATTGGCAGGGTAATCTTATTAGTCGTTATACTTACGGCGATTTGAAGGTAAATACCGGTCTCACCGATAATAATTTCCTCCCCCAGACCAACCAGTTGTAACAATCATCCCTCCTCATCCCTGGCAGGCATGATTTACGCGCACTTTATCCCTGGAATAAACAAGCTTAAACACGCTTGACCTCATAAGGCAATCTCTAAATATCTCCCGCAGGATGGGCTTTAGCCCATGCAGTTGCTGAGTTTTCCCTTTTATTTCCTTTCCGGCTCGGTTATAAAAAAACATACATCTTATCTGGTTTTTGTTGCAGGTGCAGGTTCCCTCGCTCGTGCATTCGACAAAAGTCCGGAAAATACCAAATAAATTTTGAAATAGAAGAAGCAAAATACTTATGGCGGTGAAATTATCTCTGGATAATTTTTTTCAGATTCACTCACGCGGCAGCACCATAGCCCGCGAAATCTTGGGTGGTGCCTCCACCTTCATGGCCTTGAGCTATATTATTTTCGTTCAGCCCGCCGTGCTCAGTCAGTGTCAGACCGGCCCGATGGACCGCGCCGCCGTGATGTTTGCCACCTGCATCTGTTCCGCCCTGGCCTGCCTGGTAATGGGATTATGGGCTAACTTACCCATCGCCCTGGCCCCGGCCATGGGACATAATTTTTTCTTCGCCTTTACTGTATGCGGAACAGTGGGCACCGGTGTCTTTGCCCTGACCTGGCCCGAAGCCCTCGCTGCAAACTTTATCGCCGGTATTTTATTCTTATTGGTTTCGGTCTTCGGTCTGCGCGCAGCTATTATGGACGCCCTGCCCGACTGCCTCAAATATGCCATAGCCGCCGGTATCGGTCTTTTTATCGCCTTTATAGGTTTGGAATGGGCAGGCATTGTAGTCGGCAAACCCGCCACCTATGTCGGTTTAGGTACCTTTAAAAATCCGGTGACTTTGTTATCTCTTTTTGGTTTATTGATTACCGGTATCATGTTGGTCTTGCGCTTTCGCGCCGCCATACTTCTTGGCATGGTTTTAACCGCTCTGGCTGGTTTCCTGGCCACCAGACTATGGGGTCAGGATTGGGGCTTTGCCCTGGTCACCGAAGCTCATCTGCAGAAATTCCCGGATGTCACCGCTACCGTCGGAAAATTCTGGCACGGCCTCGGCAGCCTTTTCAGCTCCTCTCACTCCCTGCCCCAGGTTCTCCTGGTAATTTTCACCTTTCTGATCCTGGATGTGTTCGACACCATCGGTACGCTTGTTGGCGTAAGTGAACGGGCCGGACTTATGCAGGACGGCAAACTACCCCGCGCCCGCCGCGCCATGATCGCCGACGCTGTTGGTACCATCAGCGGTACCGTAATGGGCACCAGTACCATTACCAGTTATGTCGAATCCAGCGCCGGTATCAGCGCCGGTGCCCGCACGGGCCTGGCCACGGTAATCACCGCGGGATTATTTTTGGTTTCTATTTTTGCTTATCCCCTCGTAGGTATCTTGGGCACCGAGGTGCAATTGTCCGCGGCGCAACTGGGCTCTAAATTGGTGGTCGAACCGGAATTTTTTAACAGCGTCAAATGTTATCCCGTTGTGGCACCGGTCCTCATCGTTGTGGGCTGCTATATGCTCCCGGTAATCGGCCGTATTAAGTGGGACGACTTCTCCCAGGCCCTGCCTGCCTTTCTGACCATTGTGGTTATGCAGTTTTCTATGAGTATTACCGATGGCATAGCCTGGGGCTTTATCAGTTTCGCTCTTCTTAAACTTTGTACCGGTAGATTCCGCCAATGTCCACCCATGGTCTATATCTGTTCTATCCTCTTTGTTCTATATTACATCTTCGCCCGCACCTAAACCTCTGCGACTAATTCTCTTATTCTCTGCGACCGATAAACATTTGCCTTCATATGCACTACTCATCATATTATTCACTCCCCCTCCGGCTCCAATGACCGGACCTATAAAAAGCCCCCTATAGCTTCATCAGTCTCAAATTCCCCCTTCTGGATGGTTGGCCCATTTGTTATTAAAAAAACAGCTATTGCAGGAGAATTCACTACTCACTCGTGCTTAAATACAGGCCGATAAAGACTGGGGATAATACTACCTAAATAGTATTGTCACCAGTAGCTTAAGAGAAGCGTAGTATTGGCTCCGCCGGTGGTGAGCTTGTCGAACCATGCCCCTGCGGTTCTTCTATCGAAAGTCATTTATGAAATTGATTTTGGAACATTTGGAAGAGCGTCTCTTATTGGCCGCTCCGGTAGCGCCCGACTATCTCGGACTTTGGTACGCCGACGACAGCGGTCCCTGCCCCGACATCACCAATTCTGATTCGGAAGTCTTAAAAATCTATGCCGAACCGGGCAATACCATCTCCGTGTTCAACATTTCGACCGGCGCTAATCTGGGTGATGCTACCGACACCGGTGTCTCGGCCTTTATTGAAGATTCCGGCACGGTAATTATCGAAGCGGAAAATGGTGACATCTCTGGAATGACCACCACTGGCGGCGGCGGCTCGGTAGGCTCCTACATCTGGGATAACAACACCAATGGCATTGCACTCTATCATTTCTATATCTCCACCCCGGGTACCTATTACGTCCACGCTCGCACCAAGTATGGTGATACCAGTGAGAATTCGTTCTATATAAATATCGACGATACCTGGACAAATCCGGAAACCGGTCCTGGTGTGCCGAATACGGATAGTGCCTTTGGTTCTGTCTGGCATTTTGATACGGCCGTTAATATCGTAAATCAGCCTGCTGTTAAAACTTGGGACTTGGCCGCTGGTTGGCATTTTTTAGAGGTGCATGTCCGTGAATCGTATTCCGAACTTGATCGTCTGGTCATAACCACCGACCCCAATCCCCCCGTTGATCCCGGTGGTGCCGAAAGTGACAGCTCCGGCTTATATACCTATAGCTTTGCCGGCGGCGATTTAACTGGCTCGGCAGCCGGTACCGACAATATCCTGGTGGCCTATTCCACCAACGGTTCCGATGAAACCAGCGGTCTCTCCCCGGCCTTGACCGTAACTTATGATACCGGTACTTCTGCGCCAGCTGCTCCGGACCTGGACTCTGGTAGTGACACCGGCGACAGTACCTCCGACGATCTGACCAATGACACCGCCGCTACTTTCACAGGCCCCACCGGCTCCGTGGAAGATTCCGCTACCGTTTGGCTCCGTGTCGGTGCCGCCGATACTCGCAGCACCACCGCTAATGCCGATGGTTCCTATTCCATAACCCTGCTTCCCGACGACCTCGCCGAAGGCGCCAACACCATCGATATTTATTATATTGACCAGGCGGATAATACTTCCACCGATTCAGCTAACCTCACAGTTACCCTCGATACAACTGCTCTTGCTCCCGCCGCCGCTCCCGACCTGGCCGCCGGCAGTGACACCGGTTCCAGCAACAGCGACAATTTGACCAACGACACTACCCCCACTTTTACCGGCCCGGCCGCCAGTGTCGAAGCCGACTCTACGGTATGGTTACGGGTTGGCACGGTCAACACTCGTTCGACCACCGCCGCCGGTGACGGCTCATACAGCATAACTTTGCAGGCCGGCGACCTCGCCGAAGGTGACAACGATATCGACATCATTTACATCGACCCGGCCGGCAACACCTCCACCGACTCGGCCGACCTGACCGTAACTCTCGACACCACTGCCGCCGCCCCGGCCGCCGCGCCCGATCTTACCTCCGGTAGTGATACCGGTTCCAGTAACAGCGATAATATCACCAATGATACCACCGCCACTTTTAGCGGGATTGCCGGTTCTGTTGCCGACGACTCCACTGTTTGGCTGCGGGTTGCTGGTGTCAACATTCGTTCCACCACCGCTGCCGGTGACGGCTCATATAGTATTACTCTCTTGGCGGGCGATCTATCCGAAGGTGCTAATTCTATCGATATAATTTATATCGACACCGCTGACAACACCTCCTCCGACTCGCCCAACCTGACTGTCACCCTTGATACCATCATGGCCACCCCTTCTGCTCCCGACCTTCGCACCGCCAGCGATACTGGTTCCAGCGATACTGATAACATAACTAGTGACAATGCCGCCTTCTTTGACGGCTACGCTGAGCCGTCCGCCACCGTACAACTCTATGTCGGCGCCGTTGGAAAAGACACCGACACCGCCGATGCCAGCACCGGTGCCTTCACGATCCAATTAAGCAACGGTGATCTGGCCGCCGGCGCCAACAACGTTACTGTTCAAGTCACCGATCTGGCCGGCAACACCGCTACTTCCCCCGCCTTGGTGGTAACCTATGATGCCACCGGTACCACCCCCAACGCTCCCAAACTTTTATCTACTAGTGACTCCGGTTCCAGCTCCGCCGATCAAATCACCAATATTTCTGCCGCGGTGGTTTATGGTTCGGTTGCCCAGGCTAATCCTGTCGAAGCAGGCTCTACCGTTCATGTACGCACCAACAAAAACGCTGCCGGCTGGACCGAAGTGGGTACTACTGTCGCCGACGGCAGTGGCAACTGGAGTTATACCTTCGATGACGTTGACGATTTGGCCGAAGGGACCAATCTGGTTGAAGTTTATATTACCGACCTTGCCGGAAATG
>Ga0272441_10001592_pt1 | contig 48177 bp, 29 predicted proteins | sample SSMProp6N_FD_193582 | JGI IMG/M metagenome (GOLD analysis project Ga0272441, IMG submission 193582) | Marine sediment archaeal communities from Little Sippewissett salt marsh, Falmouth, MA, United States - SSM-Prop-6N | ecosystem: Environmental > Aquatic > Marine > Wetlands > Sediment ... | reverse complement strand
GTTTGCCGACCGTTATACCGCGCCGCCGCCGGCCTGCTCGTCCTGTTGCTGACGGGCCCCGCCGGGGCAGGGCAGGCGGGCGGGCGCTTCTACGTGGCCCCGTCCGGCCAGGATACGTTCACCGGCCACTTGGCCGGTCTCGACGGCAAAGGCGACGGGCCGTTCGTCACCCTCGGCCGGGCACGCGACGCCGTCCGGCAACACAAAGCCGCCGGCAAGGCCGACGGGATGGCCGTGGGCGACACGCACCCGCAGACCGTGCCGGGTGCGACGCCGCCGGAAGCGGACCACTGGGAGCGGGCCGCCGGCCTGGCGTTGACGATTACGGGCATCGCCCTCGGCGTGGTGGCGCTCGTTGCCGGGTTCACCGGTTGCGTGCTGCCGATGTTGCCGGGGCCGCTGCTTGGGTATTTGTCGCTGCTGTGCCTTCAGTTCACGGGGGTGCACGATTACGGCGTTCTGGTGCTGGTGGCGCTGGGCGGCCTGTCGGTGGTGGTGATTGTGGTGGATAACGTGGTGGCGCTCTTGGGCATTAAGGTGACGGGGGGGTCGAAAGCGGCTCTCGTGGGGGGGGGGATTGGGGTCGTGGTAGGCCTGTTTGCGTTTCCGCCAATTGGCATTATCCTGGGGCCGTTGCTGGGTGCGGTTATTGCCGAACTGATCGCCGGCAACACCGCGAAGAAGGCGTTTGCGGCGGGGTTCGGTTCGCTCCTGGGGTTCCTGTGCGGCACGCTGATGAAGACGGTCGTGACGACGGTGATTGCCGGTTTCTTCATCTGGGGGCTGGTCATGGGGGCCTGAGCGGTCCCGGACGGCCCCGAAAATCTGGCCCACGTCCCGTGGCGTTTCCGGGCGGTGCTTCGTATAATATGGTGGAACCACGAACGGATCTGTGTGCGCTATGGTTGCCTCGGACGACAACATGCCGGTCAAGGTGGACGCCGAGCCCCCGGCTCGGCCCGAGGAGTTCCGCCTCGAAGACATCTTTGAGAAGACGATTTACCATTTTCTGGAGCCGGTTGGCGAGTATCTGCGGGACTCGAGCGTCACGGAAGTCATGATTAACGGCTGGGACGAGGTGTACATCGAGCGCAAGGGCCAATTGTCGCTGGTCGATGCCCGGTTCTCGAGCCAAGGTGCCCTGATGGCGGCCGTTCGCAACCTGGCCCAATACGTGGGCAAACGCGTGGACCCCGACCGCCCGATGATCGATGCCCGGTTGCCGGACGGCTCTCGCGTGCACGTGGCCATGCCGCCGTGCTCGCGTAAGGGCACGGTCGTCACGATCCGGAAGTTCAGCCGCGAAGCGTTCGACATGGGCTTCCTGGTCCGGACGAAGTGCCTGACGGAACTGGCCCGCGATTTTCTCAAGCTCTGCGTGATCACCGAGAAGAACCTTCTCCTCAGCGGGGGCACGTCCAGCGGCAAGACGAGCCTCCTGAACGTCCTGTCAGAGTATATCCACAACGACCGCCGGATCGTGGTCATCGAGGAGTCCAGCGAACTCCAACTCCAGCAGCCGCACGTTATCGGCCTGGAAACGCGGGCCGCGGACCGGTACGGCCGGGGCGAGGTTACGATTCGCGACCTCTTCAAAAACGCCCTCCGGATGCGACCCGACCGCATCATCGTGGGCGAGTGTCGCAGCGGCGAGGCCCTGGACATGATCCAGGCGATGACCAGTGGCCACGCGGGGTCGATCACCACCCTGCACGCCGATTCGCCCAAGGACGCCTTGAACCGCCTGGAGACGATGGCGATGATGAGCAACGTGGCCATGCCACTCTCGGCCCTTCGGGCCCAGGTGGCCTCGGCCATTCACGTCATCATCCAGCTGATGCGGTTTGCCGATGGGTCGAGGCGGGTGGTCGAGATTTCCCAGGTTATGCCCCTGGACGACCGCGGCGGATACCAGACCGAGGCCCTTTTCCGGCTGCAGTTGCCCAAGGGCGAAACCGCGCTGACGAAGGCCGAACTCGTCTGGACCGGCACCCGCATCCGTTTTGCCGACGACGTGGCTGTCCAGACCCAGATGGCAAACATGCCAAGCCTCAAGCCGCTGGCGGCCGATAAATAGAGGGATACTATGACCAGGGCACGGTTTAAACCCGGCACGGCGTGCACGAAGAGGCCCTCGCCGCTCGTTTGGTTTTACAGGGACGAGCAGGGGTCGGCCATGCTCGAATACGCCATGGTCTTCGGGTTCGTGGCGGTGCCGATCATCTTTCTGTTCGACAAGTTGTTCGACGTGTTGTCGGACTACTTTGGTATGATTGCGTTTTTCGTATCGTGGCCGCTCATCTGACGGGCGGTTCGAGGGGCAGAAGGACAAGGAGACTCGTATGAAGCGCGTATGGAACACGTTGGTGAAGTTGCATGCGGACGAACGCGGGGCCGAGGGCCTGGAGAAACTGCTCATCGTGGCCGCCATCGTCCTGCCGTTGCTGGGCCTCTTGATCATCTTCCGGAACGAGATCAAGGACTGGGTCATCGACATCTGGGAGCAGGCCCGCGGCGACGCCGAGCAGGACCAGGGCGACTTCTTCGGCGGCCAGTTGAACTAGGTATCACCGGCTTCGTGGTCCGGGGCGCCGGCCGACGTATGTGGGCAGGTGTCGATACCGGTTTCGCTCCGGGTCCGCCCCGGTTCCTGCGGCGAGTCCTGGCCCGCACGCCCTAGACGGGGAGTGCCGATGGTCTGGCACTGGATCTCAGCAGGCGTCCTGGCAGTCGTGCTGGTGACGGCGGCCGTCTGCGACTTGGCCCGCGGCAAGGTGTTCAACTGGCTGACGTATCCGGCGATTGTCGCGGGGCTGGCCCTTGGGGCCCTAAGCGGGGCATTCGATGGTGCCGGCGGCGGCGCGTGGGACGGCCTCACAGACCGCGTGCTCGGCTTCGGCTTTGGGTTCGGCGTGCTGCTGGTGGCCTACCTCGTGGGCGGGATGGGGGGAGGCGACGTCAAGTTGATGGGTGCCGTCGGGGCTCTCGTCGGGTGGAATGGCCTGGCCTCGCACGCAGCGCTGCACGCGGTGTTCTACTCGTTCATGACGGCGGCGGCGGTTGGCCTGATCCTTGTCATCTGGCGGGGACAGACGTGGACCGTGCTTCGCAAACTGTTCCTGGCCGTCCGCATCCTTCCGTTGCCCAAGGCCAGGATGGACGAGGCCGTCGGCGGTGATACGATCCACGTGCCTTTTGGATTCGCCGTTTGCGTGGGAACCCTGTGGTTTCTGGCGGAGGACCTCATCGGGACGTCGCTGTGGGAGGGCGTGGCCGGCCTCGTGTAGGCGTTGGCCACATGCAGCCGCCGGGCCCGCCAAAGATGGCGGGTGAACTTGCCCGGCGCGGAACCGCTTGCCGAACGGTGCACAAAGGAACGGGCTCAGCATGACCGTGCGAGAGAAGCGCCGACTCGTCGTTCTTGGCATCGCCAGCCTTCTGGCGACCGCCGGGTCGATCTGGCTGGCGGTCAAGGCCTATGGCCAAGCCCCGAGATGGGCGACCGCCGCCGCGGCGAGCCCGATGGCTCTGAAGTGCATTGCCCTGATTGTCGGGGGCATGGTCGTGCTGGGCGCGCTGCTGGCGCTCTTGGTACGCGGGTGCCGTTCCTGGCGTCAACCTGTGGGCCGCCTCCACCCGGATCAGGGTGGTACGGCGGCCATCGAGATGACCTTGCTGTTCCCGTTCGCCCTGATGGTTTTTCTGACCGTGATGCAGTCGGCCCTGCTCTTTAACGCGAACATGGTGGTGCATTATGCGTCGTTTGCCGCCACGCGGATGGCCACCGTCGTCGTCCCGATGGATATCAACGACGAGAACCGGAACCTCGTGTACAACCCGGATCAGGGCATCTCGCAGAAACGCGAGATGATTCGCCGGGCCGCGGTGCTCGCGCTCGTGCCGATCAGCGCCCGGCTCGAGTCAGCCGGCCTTGGGGCGGGCGATGATTTCCTCGCCGGCGCCGAGGACATGGTCGAAGCCGAGGCCCGCAAGGTCATGGGCCTCTCGGAATCGAACGAGAACCCCGGATGGGTGAAGCGCGTCGCCGAACAGTACGCCTACGCCGACGGGTATTGCCAGATCGACGGCGGCGAGACCGTCCCGGTGACCGAGATCGAACTCGCCCCGCCCGACCACTGGCAGGACGGCAACCCCGACCCGGATTGCCCGTACCGGCATCACGAGCGCGACGAATGGACCATGTGGGGCTGGGACTATGAGCCGTATTGCCCGTACTCGCGGCGAGACCTTCCGATTTGGGATTTCTGGTACTGGGAAGTTCTGGACGTGAAACTAACCCACCAGTTCCTGCTCCAGGTGCCGTACGCCGCCCGTTTCCTCGGCCGCAAAATCCTGGTCAGCGGGATGGATGGGAACCAGTACGCCGCCGAGATCGAAGTCGTCGGCCGCCTCTCGAACGAGGGCGGACCGGAACTGAGGCCCCCGGGCGGGGTACTCATGCAGCCCATGTGGCAGTCCGGAACCTGGTAGCACACGGGACCCAAGCCGGAGTAATCCATCGACATGCCTGAACAGCCTTTCACGGGGTCATTGAAACCCGGAACCCAACTCGGCAAGTATGAAATCGGCGAGCAGATCGCCACCGGGGGCATGGCCGTCATCTACAAGGCCTACGACCCCTCCCTGGACCGCTCGGTCGCCGTCAAACAGATTGCGCCGCACCTGGCCCAGGACGAGCGGTTCCTCGAACGATTCCGCGTGGAGGCCCAGACGCTGGCTCGCCTGTCGTCGTCCCAGGCCAACATCGTCAACGTCCACGAACTCATCCAGCAGGACGGCCAACTGTTCCTGGTCATGGAGTACGTGGAGGGTACGACGCTCCGCGTGCTCATGGACCGCGGGCCGGTGCCGCTCCAGACCGGGTTGGGCATTCTTCTGTCGACCGCCCTGGGCCTCAGGGCAATGCACAAGAATGAGATCGTGCACCGCGACCTCACGCCCAGCAACGTCATGATGGCCAAAGACGGGGCCCTGAAGATCACGGACTTCGGCCTCATCGGGCACTCGGGCGGCAAGACGAGCCTGCCCATGGGCACGACCAAGTACATGGCCCCGGAAATGTTTACCGGGGCGCCGGTCGACGGCCGGGCCGACGTGTACAGCCTTGGGTTCATTGCGTACGAGATGTTCGCGGGGGCCGAGAAGTTCTCGGAGGTATTCCGCGACGTTCTTCGCGACGAGCGGGCCCAGCAGGTGCGGTGGATGCACTGGCACTCGAACCCCGCTCAGACGGCCCCGTCGCTGAAGGAACTCCAGCCGGGCATCCCGCCGCTCGTCTCGAAGATCATCGAGCGGATGATGGAGAAGGATCCGCTGAAGCGGTTCGCCTCGGCCGACCAGATCATCAAGTGGCTTCGGCGCATCTTCGTCATGCACGTCCAGGGCAAGAGCGTGACGCAGACCGACTCGGCGTCGCTCGAGCAGGAGATGGAGGCGGATGCCTCCGGCGCCGGCGCGCCCGCCACGGTGGGCGGACCGCCCATGCGGCGGCCGGGGGTCGAGCGGACGGCTGCCGGCGTTCCCGCCCAGGCGGGCGAGGCCGGTCTGGCCGAGACCACGGGCGAGAAGACAGCCCCGCTACCCGTCCAGAAATGGACGTGGAAGCGGGCGGCGTTCTGGGCGGCCGTGATCGCCGGTCCGCTCATTGCCGCCGCCACCGGGCTCATCATCTGGCAAATGCACGTTACCTCCCTCCGCATGCAGGACTACAATGCGGATCTGGCCGAGGCCAAGAGCGCCTATAAGAAGGGTGACTACGAACAGGCCATGGACGCCTTCGATGCTCTGGTCACCCGGTTCGCCGACATGCCGAACCAGGCGTCCCAGGCCGCCATGTACGCCAAGATTTCCGAGGCGGAATACCGCTTGGGTAAAGAGGAATGGGACAAGGCCGCCGAGGCGGCCAACACCGCCGAGGAACGGCACTTTGCCCCCGCCCAATGGGCCGAAGGCTTCTGGGATCGGCTGAACAAGGCCAAGGAAATCAAGCAGGGCCTGAAAGACGCGGAAACGGCCATCGCCGCTGGCAAGTACGACGAGGCCATCGGCGTGCTGAGCGGCCTCCAAAGCAAGTTTGACCTGGAACTCGCCGACCAGATTGCCCGGTGCCGCGAGAAGAAGGAACTCCGCGAATACAACAAACTGGTGGTCCAGGCCCGCGAGCATCTGGCCAGAACCCTGTTCAGCGAGGCCCAGGTTGCCGCCGAGGCCGCCCAGAAAATCCGCCCCGGTCCCGAGGTGGACGAACTCCTCGTCAGCATCAAGGGCCAGAAGCAACTGAGCCAACTGCTTCGGTTGGCCAAACAGGCCGAGACCGATAAGAACTGGGGCGAGGCCGCCACCCTCTGGGGGCAGATCCTCGCGATCCGCCCCTCCGATGATATCCGCAAGAAGGTGAACTTCGCCAAGGGCGAGGAACTGGTGGCCCAAGCCAAGAAACTCATCGAGGCCGGCGTTAAGGACAAGGCCTACGATTTCTACGCCGAGGCCCTGACCTACAATCCCGAGCAACCCGATGCCTTGGCGGCCATGCGCGTTGCCGGCCGACAGAAGCAACTCGACGAGTATGTCAAGAACGGCCGCGTGGCCATGAAGAAAGGCGAGTGGCAGCCGGCCATCAACAGTTTCGACCGGGCCCTGACGCTCATCGACCCGAAGGTCGACGCCAATCTCAAGAAGGACATCGAGGTGCAGATTAACCGGGCCAAGTACAAGATGGCCATGGCACGTGCCCGCGAGGCCACGCAGCAGAAGAACTTCGACGAGGCCCAAGACCTCGTAACCGCCGCCCAATCGTACGAAGACACCGACGAGGCCCGTAGCCTCCAGGAGCAGATCGAGACTCGCCGCGCCTACTTCGGCCATCTGGACGTCGGCAAGGAACTCTTCTCGCAACTTAACTATCCCAAGGCCCGCGAGGCCGTCCTCAAGGCCCAGGAGGTAATGGACACCAAGGACGCCCGCCAGTTGCTCGTCAACATCGACTACCACCGGTACTTTGCGAGGGGCAAATCGTACCTGGAGGACAAGCGGTTTAAAGAGGCCCTGGCCATGTTACACCTGGCCCAGAAGTCCAAGGATACGTTGGAGATTCAGGGCTACATCGACATCGCACACCGCGCGATGTCCAGCGAGGGGCAGGAAAGCCCTTAGGAGGCGACCGATGAGGTCCCATACGCCCACGACTGTGGCGGCAGAGGAACGCCTTGGCGTATGGGGGTGGCTGCGCCGATTCCACCGCGGCCAGGGGGGCCAGGCGGTTTTCGTCGTCGTCCTGTTCTTTTTCCTGATGGCGGGCCTCGTGTTCCTGATTCTGTTGAGCGGCCAGAAACTCAACCACAAGGTCCAGATGCAGCACGCGGCCGATTCGGCCGCCGCCACCGGCGCGGCCTGGTACGCGCGCGGCCTGAATGTCATCTCGATGTGCAACGTGGCCGAAACCCAACTCCTGAGCCTCATCGTGCTGCTCGATTCGCTCGAAACGGTCGTGCCGCCCGCCACCGAGTGCATTGACGACTTGGCGTCGAACATCGGCGGCAGCAAGGCCGGTCACGACATGCCCCTCGACGACCGCATCTCGGATTGGCTGGCCGTCGGCAACGCCGCCAGCGAGCAACAGATCATCCAGCGTCTCGGGCAACTGGTGGCCGAGGTTCACTGGCCCACGTACCTCCAGTACGATACCGGCGTGCTGTGGGAATGCACGAAACTGATGGACGGGTTCATGCACGCGATGCGCGAGGTCACACCGCTGGCGGCCCAGCGCGAGGCCATCGACGTTGCCACCGAAAACGGGGCCGATTTCGGGTTCCTGCTGCCGCTCTGGCCCGACCCGCCCGTCGTGGACGGCCAGTTCCGCGATTTCGAGAACCCGATGCGCCAGGGCCGCATGCCGCCCCCGCGCGAACGTCAGGTTATCGGCGGATTCGCCCACGTCATGAACTATCGGGGGTATTACCCGGACTACATGTACAAGGGCGAGATCGTTCACGGCCGGGGGCCCGTCATGGGGCCCTGGTCCTACTGGCGCGAGCCGTTCACCGCCACCCGGCCGATGGGGTTGTTGGACCTGAGCCGATTCTCGGTCCTCTTTAACCTCGTCTCGTCGCGGAAACTCGAGATGATGTTCGGCGAGACCGACGACCGCGTTTCCGTTCGCGACTGGGAGATGGACTACGACAAGGCCAAGGGGTATCCGGATGATGATATCCTCCGGGCCTGGTGGGACAGCGTGTCGTTCGATGCCCGGTACGAGTTTCCCGAATCGGCCTTCTTCTCGAACATTGACCTTCGCCACCACCACAATCCGCTGATCCGCACCCGTGCCTATCGGAACATGCGGAGCCCGAACCTGGGTACCTACACCCGCGCCACCGAGGCCCAGGAGGGCACGTGTCCGCGCCTGGCGGTCTTCTACAAGACGACCGAACGCATGACGGCCCATTACCCGCAACTGGGCATCTTTGCGCCGCACCCGCCCATCCACCCGGACGGCAGCCGGTGGGAGTACACCGATGCCGAAAAGCAGATCTACTACCACGTGTCGATGTGGCGGTTCAACGGGGCGGAGTTGGAAGAGGACGAGACGCTCCACCGCAACTACCTGCCTCCGGCAAGCGGCGCGCCGCTCGCCCCCATCGTGTTCGACCAGGCTGCCGGCGAGCATAACTGGGACACGATCAACAGGTACTTCACCTTCAACGGCTTTGCCTACCGGTCCGGCCGGGTCGAGGAATGGGAAACCCGGCCCACCATCAGCGGCGAAGAGCGGGTGGCCTTCGGCAACCCCAACCCCATCGAGGAACTCATCTGTTACGGCCAGGCGCGCGTCTATGCCCGGTATAGTTGGGACCTTTTTACCCAGCACTGGAAGGTCAAACTCATGCGGACCGACCGGTGGAAATACCTGCTCACGGAACTGAACAAGGGGTTCCCCGGCGGAACGGGGTCCGTCGGGCAGGCGTTAACGCAGGAGAATCTTGAGCCGGTTGTTCGCCTCATCCAGGCGTACGATGAGGAGTTTCTTCAGGAGTTCACGCATTGAGACCGCCCGCACACAATCCGCGACGGGGCGCCCGCAGGGGCAATGCCATTCTGGAATTCGTGCTCACGCTGCCGATCATCTTCTTTCTGGCTGGCCTGACGATGTATATGTCGTTCGGCATGCTGTGCCGCCAGAAGGCCCTGGTCGATGCGCGGCGTGCCCTCTGGAAATCCGCCGGGCACGGCACCTGGACCAACATGAAACTCGAAGGCCACGTTCCCGGCACCGTGGAAGACGACGGCACCCGCCGGCCGCGAGGCTCCGGCGAGGAACTCACGCGCCTGCGGCCGGAAGTCGAGCCCGACACCATCCAACGCACCACCGATCCCCAGGCCCGCGAATACTGGTACCGCATCTGGGACAACCTGCCCGGCCGCCATGAGGCCCACGCCAGCCGGTCCTTCAAGACCACGGGCAGCATGTGGAACTTCATCCACCGCACCGCCCGGGCCGAGCACTGGCGCGACTCCAGCCCCTGGCATTACCACCATCTCGACGCCTGGAAGGTGGCCCGCAGCGGACCGCTGAGGGAGATCTTCGAAGCCTTCCGCGAGCATCTCGAGACGGCCACCTTCGCGCCGCATTTTGAACCCACGCGCGACGACATCATGAACCGCTGGTGGCACGGCGACCCGTACGAGGATCAGAGCCAGGACTACTAGACCTCACGCCCCCACCGACGAGGTGCCTCGTGGACCCGAGCAAGCCGACAGAACCCGCCCAGCCATCGCCGGCGCCTCCCGCCCGTCGGCCCCGGCCGCTGGTGGTGGTTCTGCGCGTCGTGCTTATCGGCGTGATTATCCTGGCCATGCTGGGCCTGGCGCACCTGCTGCGGCACCCGGCGGGGTTTGGCGGCGAGCGGGTCACGGTGTCGGGCGCGGCGGCTCCGGACGGATCCTGGCCGCCCGAGGTCGATTTCTCCGGCGACCCACCGCCGCCCGACCCACATCCGACGACCCGCCAGGAGGCCGACGACGGGCTCCGGCACATCATCACCGGCCTGATGGACGCCTTTACGGGTGCGGGCGACGACACCGACGCCGAGGCGACGCCCGAGGCGCGGCGGCAGCGCGTGGCCGACGCCTTTGCCCTGCCGTACGGCTATCCGTCCACGGAAGCTCCGGCCGGCCTGATGCCGCGCGAGGCCCGGGTGCTCATGACCTTCGACAACCCGGCCCGGCCCGGCTGCCGCATGGTCCTTGCACGGGTGCCCGGCGACATTGAGGCGGCCTTGGAGCTGTTTTACGGTCACTACAAGGCGATGAACTGGGAGGGCGACTCGCTCCGTAGCCCTCGCACGCATCGCACCGACCAGCCCGACCGCGGCTGGATGGTTCACTTTCGCAAGGGGCGGCGCGAACGGATCGTGTACGCCCGGCCGCGGTCGACCGGCGACGAGACGCTCGTTGCCATTTATGATCCGGACTACGAGGGCGATACATCCGCCCCGTGAGGCGAAGGAGAGTTCATGGCCAAGAAGGATAACCCCTGGATTCCGAGCGGGGGCGTGCTGGTTGTGGCGGTCGTCGCGGCCGTCGTGGCCGCCATTCTCCTGAACGTCTACATCAACCTGATTGAGGCGCCTTACCAGCAAACCGCCTCGTTCCTGGTGATCGATGACGACGTGGCCAAGGGCGAGGCCATTGAGGAAGGGCACCTCGGCGTCCTGCAGGTGCCTGTCCCACTGCTCGAGAACAAGGCCTTCGATCGGTTTGTCCGGCTTAGCGACAAGAGTGTTGTCCTGCGCGAGAAGGCCCGCTGGGACCTCCACAAGGGCAACCTGCTCGCCTACCGCGACGTCGGGGCCGACACCACCGTTCCGCTCCTCGGCTCGTTGCCCGACAACTACGAACTCGTCAAGGTGCTCATCGAGCCCGACGAGATGCTCCAGCCCGGGATGTTCGTGAACCTGCGCGGCCGGTTCGACATGGACCCCGACAAGAAGATCCAACAGATTGAGACCAAGGACGTGTTGTACGGCGTGCAGGTCAAGGCGGTCGGGGGCTCAACGAGTGTGAGCGACGACCGCCGGCGGGGCGCCGATTCCATCCAGATTGCCGTTCCCGCCGTCATCGTCAAAAAACTGGGCGACATTCAGCAGAAGATGGACTCCGAGCGGTTTGTCGTCGGCAAACTCTCGCCCGACAGCGAGAAGGTGCGCGGCGAGCCGACCCTGGCGCCCGAGGCCCTGGACCTGTTGCGCCCGGCCGGAGAGGGCGCCCCGCTTATTCCCTGACCTCGGCGGAGAGACGTACGATGCGCGTGATTGCCTATAGCCAGATGAGCGACGTGCGGCAGGAGATCGACTGGATCAGCGACCTCCTGCGCATCGGCCGCGACCCCGCCAACGATTTGGAGTTGCCCAGCCCGTTCGTGTCGCGCGAACATGCCCGCCTCATCCGACATGACGGCGAGATGTTCATCGAGAACGTGGGCTTGAACGGTACCCTCGTCGACGGCGAGATGGTGGGCGTGGGCGAGCAGGTCAAGGTAACCGCCGGACAGGAAATCCACATCGGCGAGTGGGCCCTGTACCTCTCGACCGAGGAAACTTCAAGGCCCACCGACGGCAAGATCAAGTTCCGCCGTGAGAAGACCCCACTGGCCAAGGCCATGGAGGTCGAGAAGGACGTCCACGCCGAACTGCTCCGGCGCCTGAACCTGCGGACGGTGGATGTCGAGGCCCAGGACGACCCGCGCTACGTCAAGCACATCAAGGGGCACCTGTCGGCCGCCCTGGACGCCTCCATCAGCCAGATCGACGACGTGACCGGCTGGTTCCTCGTCGAGCAGCAACTGAAGCGCGACGTGATTACCGAAATCTCGCACCGGGCCGGCAGCAAGATGCGGCCGCCCCTCCTGAAGCAGGGCGACGCCGTCCTCGACCCCCAGTACGAGTCCGCCATGCTCCGCATGCGCGACCTACTGATTCAGGATCTGGGGCTCGAGTTCGGCGCCGAGCACGTCAAGCAGGACGTGGACCGCGTGGAGGAGCACTTCCACGAGGAGTTCAACCGCGAAGCGCCCCAGGTCACCGAGTCGCTCTGGGTGTACGTGGTTCGCCGGTACATCATGAAAGACATCCTGGACATCGTCATCGGCCTCGGCCCCATCCAGGATCTCCTGGACATGCCGAACGTGACGGAAGTCATGGTGGTGGGCCCGACCAAGATCTACATCGAGGAAGAGGGCGTCATCCGCAACACGGGCCGGTCGTTCTTCTCCGAGGAAGTCGTGCTGACGGTCATCGAGCGGATCGTGACGCCGCTGGGCCGACGCATCGACCGCTCGACGCCGATCGTCGACGCCCGGTTGCCGGACGGCAGCCGCGTCAACGCCACGATTGCGCCTTTGAGCCTCGTGGGCCCCGTCCTGACGATCCGGAAGTTCTCCGAGTCGCCGTTCACGATTGACGACCTGATCAGTTTCGGCACGATCACGGCGTTTGCGGGCAACTTCCTGCGGGCCTGCGTCCTAGGCCGCAAGAACGTCCTCGTGGCGGGCGGAACGGCCTCCGGCAAGACGACGCTGCTGAACGTGCTATCGGCCTTCATCCCGCCGCACGAGCGCATCATCACCATCGAGGACTCCGCCGAGTTGCAGATGTACCAGGAACACGTCGTCCGCATGGAAACCCGCCAGGCCAACGTCGAAGGCAAGGGCCAGTACTCCATCCGCCAACTCGTGCAGAACGCGCTCAGGCAGCGGCCGGACCGCATCCTCGTGGGCGAGGTCCGCGGCGCCGAGGCCCTCGACATGCTCCAGGCCATGAACACCGGCCACGACGGCTCGCTCACGACCATCCACGCCAACAACCCGCAGGACGCGATGAAGCGGCTCGAGGGGCTCGTCCTGGAAGCGGTCGACATGCCCATCCGGGCCATCCGCGAGCAGATCGTGACGGCCCTGGACGTCATCGTTCACCTGACGCGGTTTGCCGACGGACGCCGGCAGGTCACCGCCGTCAGCGAGGTGGCCGGCATCGAGCGCGACGAAGGGTTCATCGTGGTCGAGAATATCTTCATCCGTCCGATGCGCGGCAAGAAACGCGGCCAGCGCGGCGAACTCATGCATACCGGGTACATCCCGGTTTTCGCGCAGGACCTCCTCCACAAGGGCCTGCTGACCGTTGACGCCTTTATGTGAGCCACGATGACCCACTACCTGCCCCTGGCTTCCGGCGACATTCTGATCCGCGGCGGCGCCACGCTGGCGACGGTCGTGGCCGTCTTCTGCGCCTTCATCTCGCTTCGCCTGCCCCTCAGCCGGCTCGTCGAGAAACAGGAGAAGGTTCTGCACGAGGCCCTCGTCGAACTGTTCATGTTCGACATCACGCCGCGGCAAGTTTCTTACGCCATGTTCGCGGCCGCCGGTATCGTGGGCCTCATCGTGAGCCTGATGGCCTGGAACGCCGGCGCCGGCAAGTTGGGCGCCTTCATCATGTTCGTCGTCGGGGCGGTGTTCGGCTACTGGGTGCCCAGGATCGTCATCTTCATGCTCCAGCGGCGGCGGCGGGACCGGCTCAACGAGCAGTTGATCGACGGCCTCGTGACGCTGGGCAACGGCATGCGGGCCGGCCTGAACCTGGTGCAGTCGATGAGGCTCATCGAAGACAACACCGAGCCGCCCATCAGCCAGGAGTTCGGACTCATGCTTCGCGAGTTCGAGCACGGATCCAGCGTGGACGAAACCATGCGCCGCGCCTCGGCCCGGATCAAGTTGCACCATTACCGGCTGCTGTTTGCGGCCATGCAGACGGCCCGCGTGCGAGGCGGTAACCTGCCCGACACCCTCGACCGCCTCGGCGAATCGCTTCGCGAGATTATGCGGCTCGAAGAGAAGGTCCGGGCCCTGACGGCCCAGAATAAACTGTCGGCCATCATGATGGGGTGCATGCCGGCCGCCATCCTCGGCATTTACTACCTCATCGAGCCCACCTGGGTCAGTACCCTCTTCAGCCGCGATAACGATTGGGGTTTGCTGCTGCTCGCGATTGCCGTGCTCCTGAACGTGACGGGCTTCCTGTGGATTCGCAAGATCGTCAGTTTCGAGATCTAGACCGGCGAAAGGACTCATCGGCGTGCTGACTCTCACCATCCTGATGAACCTGCTGATCTTCGCGTCGGTCTTCTTCTTCGTTACGGCGCTGTTCCGGGCGCCGGTCGAGACAACCGACGAGGCCGCCTTCCAGATCGACGTCGACAACGTCGATCGCAACACCCTGTTCGAGATCATCGCGGTTCGGCCCCTGCTGGTGCCCCTGTATCACCTCGTGCGCCGCCTGAACGTGCCGGGGTTCAAGCGGCACGTGCTGCAACTCCTGCTCGCGCTGGGAAACCCGAACCAGTACAGCCCGGACGAGTACCTCGTGCTGTGCCTGGTGTGGGCCGTCGTGGGTGGTTTCGGCGCCTGGTTGGGCACGATGCTCGTGCTGGGCGGGGCCTCGTTCATGGCCACGGTCCTCTACATCGGCTTGGGGTTCACGGTCGGGTTCTTCGTCACGTACATGTGGCTGCGGGAACGGGCGCTGCAGCGGCTCCGCGACATCTCCAAACGCCTGCCGTACACCCTTGACCTGATTGCCATGGCCATGGACGCCGGGGCCACGTTCTACGAGGCGTGCCATTCGGTGGTTCAGGACGAGCCGGATAACCCGCTGAACCAGGAACTGGGCGTCGTGGTGCGCGAGATCGATTTTGGCCGGAGCCGGCAGGACGCCCTCACGCACCTCGGCCAGCGCATTCACGTGGACGGGCTCGACGGCATCATCTCGGCCGTCCTTCAGGCCGAGCAACTCGGCACACCGCTGGCCGACGTCCTGAAACTCCAGTCGAATCTCCTCCGGATGCGGCGCAGCATGCGGGCCGAGCGGCGGGCAGGAGAGGCATCCGTCAAGATGCTCATCCCGATGATGCTCATCCTGTTGTCCGTTGTGGTCGTCATCTTCGCCCCGATGATCGTCCGCGTCATCGAGGGCACCTACCTGGAGTAGGGGCGCCGCGGCGCCCCTGGACGTGCGGGAGCCACGCGTGCCGTTACCCGAGGCCGGATTCCGGACCCGTCGCCGCTTCCTGAAGGCGGCCGCCGCCGGCCTGGCCGCAGCCCCGTACGTGCTGGCCGCCAGCGCCCTTGGCCGCGACGGCCGGCCACCCCCTTGCGAGCGCGTCGTCCTGGGGTACATTGGGACGGGGCCGCGCGGCGTCCACAACCTGCGCGAGCAACTGGCGTGGCCCGAGGCCCAACTTGTGGCCGTCTGCGACCCCTGGACGCCGCGCCGCGATGCCGCCAAGCGGCTCGTCGACCGGCATTACGGAACGGCGGACTGCCGGGCGGTTGCGGACTTCCGCAACGTGCTCGGCCGCCCCGACGTCGACGCCGTTGGCATTGCCACGCCCGACCACTGGCACGTGCCGATTGCCGTAGCGGCGATGCGGGCGGGCAAGGACGTCCACGTCGAGAAACCGCTCGGCATCAGCGTGGCGGAGGATCTCGCCTGCCGCGATACCGTCCGGAGCACCGGCCGCGTCTTTCAGTACAGCGCGGAGTCGCGGTCCTGGCCGCGGTGCCGGTTCGGGGCGGAACTCGTGCGCAGCGGTCGCCTTGGGACGATTCGCGCCATACGCGTCAAGGCGCCCGACTCCGTGGCGGGCGGGGCCACCGTGCCGCGGCCCGTGCCGCCCGAACTCGACTACGATCTGTGGCTCGGCCCGGCGCCGTGGCGGCCGTACTGCGGTTGCCCGGACGGCGGAAACCGGTGGTACCACGTGCGGGATTACGCCCTCGGGTTCATCGCCGGTTGGGCCGCCCATCCCCTGGACCTCATGGTCTGGGCGTATGACGGCGACCTGGCCGGCCCGTGGGAGGCCGAAGGCACCGGCGTCATCCCGGCCGAGGGGTGCAACGACGCCGTTACGACGTGGAACGTCGGCATCCGGTTCGCCGACGGCGTGCCGCTCACGTTCCAGGCGTGGGGCGTGGAGCCCGAGACCGACCCGAAGCTCGCTCGGTTGGGCAACTACGTGCAGTTCATCGGGTCCGAGGGCTGGGTCGCGCTCTGCTACCGCGGCTTGGTGGCCGAGCCCGACGCCCTGCTCGCGGCGCCGATCCGGCCGGGTGAGGTGCACTTGCCGCCGAGCACGAGCCACGAGGGCAACTTCATCCACTGCGTTCGCACGCGGGCTCGGCCCGTGGACCCGGTGTCCGACGCCATCCGGTCGGACATCATCAGCCATGTCTCGGAGATCGCCATCCGCCTGGGGCGCAAGGTCGTATGGGACCCGGCCGAAGAGACGTTCGTCAAAGACCCGCAGGCCAAGCGGCTGATGGCCCGGGCCCACCGGGCGCCGTGGGGCCTGTAGAACGTGGGGGGGCGGGTTTCCCTACCCGCGGCGTTCGGGTGCCGGCCTTGAGGGCGAAGCGGCCTCTACTCCTTGCGGTTGGGCGGGGGCGCGAGGTCCATGGCCAGACTGTACGCTTCGCCGTCGTACTCCGACTCGATGTGGTACCCGCTGTTGTAGAAGACCGCGAGCATGGCTTTGTTGCCGGGCAGGACGCGGGCCAGGAACCGGCGGACGCCTCGCTTTCGGGCAATCTGCACCAGGTAATCGAGCAGGCGGCTGCCCATGCCTTTCTGCTGCCACTCGTCGTGCACGATGAAGGCGATCTCGGCCTCCTGGGTCTTGGGTTCCAGGAAGTACTGGCCGATGGCGACGATCTCCTCCTCGCTTGGCCCGGGCACGACGCCCACGATCGCCAGTTCGTCCTGGTAGTCGATGTTCGTGAGTCGCTGCACGTCTTTGTGCGGAAAGCGGATGGTCGTGGCGAAAAACCGGGACCGGACGGACGCCTGGCTCAGCGAGTACAGCATCTCGGCCAGGGCGGGTTCGTCGACGGGTTTAACCGGTCGCAGAAACACTTCCGTTCCGTCGCGGAGCGTTTCGTACCGCTCGAGTTCCTCGGGGTACCGAATCTGGTCCCAGGCCAGTTCCACTTGGTCGGCGGGCAGGTACATCTGTTGCTTGGCGAACTGGACGAGGCCTTTGCGGAACTTCGGGTGGGCAATGTTGATGAGCGAGAGCACACGTTCGCGGATGCTCTTGCCGTGCAGGTACGCGATGCCGTACTCGGTGACCACGTAGTGGACGTCGCCGCGCGTCGTCACGACGCCGGCGCCCTCGGTCAGGTGGGGAACGATGCGCGAGATCTCGCCGCCCTTGGCGGTCGAGGGCATGGCGATGATGGGCTTGCCCTCGCGGCTGCGGGCGGCGCCGCGGATGAAGTCCACCTGGCCGCCGATGCCGCTGTAGAAACGGTATCCGAGCGAGTCCGAGCACACCTGGCCCGTCAGGTCGATTTCCAGCCCCACGTTGATCGCAATCATCTTGTCGTGCTGGCTGATGACGAACGGGTCGTTTACGTACTCGGTTGGGTGGAACTCGAAGAACGCGTTGTTGTTGATGTAATCGTACAGGCGCTGGGACCCCATGCAGAAACTGGCGATGACCTTGCCGTGGTTGATGGTCTTCTTGGTGCAGGTAATGGCGCCGCACTCGATAAGGTCGATGATCCAGTCGCTGAACATCTCGGTGTGGACGCCGAGTTCCTTCTTGTCGCGGAGAAACTCGGCCAAGGCCTGGGGAATGCGGCCGATACCGCATTCAATCGTACTGCCGTCGTCGACGAGGCGGGCAATGTTCTGGCCGATGCGGCGCAGCGTGTCGTCCGGTTCGTGAATCGGCACCAGGATAACGGGCTCGTCGTAGGGCACCATCATGTCGATCTGATTCACGTGCAGGAACGAGTCGCCCAGCGTCCGGGGCATGTGGTGGTTGACCTGGGCAATGACGTACCGGGCGTTGGCGGCGGCAGCCTTCACGATGTCCACCGACACGCCGAGGCTGCACAGGCCGTTGGCGTCGGGAGGCGACACGCAGATGAGGGCGGCGTCGATCGGAATCCGACCCGACTCGAACTCCCGCGGAATGTCCGACAGAAAAATGGGTGTGTAGTCGCCGATGCCCTGTTCCAGGGCGTGGCGGACGTTGTCGGCCACGAACAGCGAGTTCAACTTGAACTTGCCGCGGAACCGCTCATCCGCGTACGGGGCCGTGCCCATCGTCAGCAGGTGGATGATGTGGGCGTCCGTGATGTGCCGGCCGTGTTCCACCAGGGCGTTGACAAGGTACTGCGGCTGGCCGCACGCCGTCCCGATAAAAATGCTGTTGCCGGCCTTGATGAGTTTCATTGCCTCGGCGGCGCTGCCGACGCGGTCTTTGTACTTGTCCTGCCAGTTGAACTCGGTCATGGTCCGTCCTTTCGTCCCAGCGTGTGCGGCCTGGGCGGGGGGTGGGGGCTGCTCGCGGCAACCGTGCTGCGGCCCTACGTCCTCGCCACCACAATGCGGGCGTCGACGGCGATGGGCGTGGTTCCCTCCGGCCCGACGACGTACGGGTTGATGGCCATCTCCTGGATCTGTGGGAACTCCGTGACCAACTGGCTGAGACGCTGGAGGCCTTCGGCCAGGGCGTCGAGGTCAACGGCCAGCCGCTCGCCTTCCTCCCGGCCGCTCAGCAGCTGGTACGTGCGCGTCGAGACCAGCATCTCGCGGGCCTCCCGGGCCGTCAGCGGCGCCAGGTGGAACGCCACGTCCTTGAGTTTCTCGACCAGGATGCCCCCCATGCCGAACATCATGAGCGGGCCGAACCGCGCGTCGCGCTCCATGCCCAGGAAGACCAACGTCCCGCCGGACACGGTTTCCTGAACCAGGCACCCGAGGATGTCGGCCTCCGGCCGCTTCTTCGGGATGCGGTACATCATGAGGTCGAAGGCATCCATGACGTCCTGCCGGCTGGTGAGGCCTGCCTTCACGCCTTCCACGTCCGCCTTGTGCAGAATGTCCGGCGACCAGATCTTCAGGACCACCGGGTACCCGATCTGGTCGGCGAGGTTGGCGGCCTGGTCGGCGCTGGTGGCCACCTGGCCGCGAGGTGTTACGAACCCGTACGCCGACAGGATGTCGCTGGCGTCCATCTCGGGCACTTCGGTCTGGTCGCGGCGGAGCGTCCGCTGGACGATCTGCTCCACCTTTCGCCGATTGACCGGGAAGAGTTTGACGACGCGTTTCGGGCGGTTACGCCACCGGTAATGCTTGGCCATGACGTACAGGGCCCCGACGGCGCTCTCCGGCGAGTCGTATTGCGGAATGTGCCCGTCGCGGAGAATCTGAACCGCCTGCCGGACCCGCCCCGCCCCCAGAAAACAGGCCACGACCGGCTTCGTGCCCGTCTCGCGGGCCACCCGGACGATGGCTTCGGCCGTGGCGTTGCACTCGGTCATGGCGTGAGGCGAGAGGATCGTCAGTACCGCGTGCACGTTCGGGTCTAGCAGCAACTGCCGCAAGGCCACCTCGTAGGTGTCGGCCAGGGCATCGCCGAGCACGTCGATGGGGTTGGTGATGTTGGCGGCTGTAGGGACCTTCTCGGCCAGGGCTCGGCGGGTGGCTTCCGTCAGGTGGGCGAGGGTCAGGCCTTGGCCCTCAAGGGCGTCGGCGGCCATGATGCCTGGGCCGCCGGCGTTGGCGATGACGGCCACGCCCTGACCCTCGGGCAGGGGTTGGTCGGCCAGGGCTCGGGCATAGTCGAACTGCCGCTTGATCGATTCGCATCGGATGATGCCCGACCGCTCAAAGACCACCTCGTACGCCTGCTGCGTGCCCGCGAGGCGGCCGGTGTGGCTGCTGGCGGCCTCGCGTCCGGCGCCCGTGACACCCGCCTTCATCAGGAGGATCGGTTTGTCGCGCGAGATGCGTTCGGCCTCGCGCACAAACGCATCGCCGTCGGATATCGTTTCCAGGTAGCCCGCGATCACGCGTGTCTCGTCGTCGCGCCCGAAGTAGCGCAGCAGTTCGAGTTCGCCGATGTCGGCCTTGTTGCCCATGCTGACGCACTTGGTAAAGCCGATGCCCTCGGCCCGGGCCAAGTCGACAATGGACGCCAGCAGCGAACCCGATTGCGAGAAGTAACCGATGACGCCCGGTTCGGGCAGGTCCCCTCCGAACGACGCGTTCAGTTTGTTCCGGGGCACCATGATACCCAGGCAGTTGGGGCCGATGATGCGCATACCCGCCCGCTGGGCGGTCCGCAGAATCTGGCGTTCCAGGGTGGCCCCATCCTCGCCGGACTCCTTGAACCCGGCCGTGATGATGATCGCCGCTTTTGTTCCTATCTGCGCGCACTGTTCCACAACGCCGTGCACGGACGCCTTGGGCACGACGATAACGGCAAGGTCCGGCGTTTCGCCGATGGCCGAGAGGTCGGTGTAGCAGGGCAGACCCTCGATGGTGTCGGCCTTGGGGTTGACGGGCATGATTCTGCCCTCGAACCCGCCGCCGATCAGACTGATGAGGATTTCGTGGCCGGTCTTGCCGTGCTGGCGCGACGCTCCGACAACCGCCACCGAAGCGGGGTTGAAGAACCGGTCGATGGACGTGGTATCGCGGGGGTCTTCCATGGTTGTCCGCTTTCCGAACGGCCCGCTGGGCCGTGGCGCCTTGCACTTCACCCGTAGGGGTGGACGACGGCCGCTGCGCGGGGCTCTAGAGCCCGTGCAGCGGAAACACGTGTGTCCGGACGGCCTCCAGAACCTGGTCGATGGCCGGGTCGACCGCCTGACGCTGCTCGGCGGTGGTCGCGAGGGCCCGGTCGCGGAGTCCACCCTGCCAGTCTGTCGATTCAAGCATGACGCCGCCAAGCCCCACCTGAAGCGTGTCGTGGGCGTGCTCGCCCACCAGGATGCTCCAGACCAGCGCCCAGGCCCGGGCGGCGTTCTCCGGATAATACCCGCCACCGCCTGTGGCAAGCACCGGTTTGCCGAATCCGGTGACCTGCCGCGTCAGTTCCGCGTACAGGTTGTTCGTGAGGGCGAGGTCCGCCAGGGGATCGCCCGCCAGACCGTCCGCCCCCACCTCGTATACGACGACGTCCGGGTCGAACGCCTTGACGAGCGGCGGGGCCACCCCCTCGAACGCCCGAACGAACGCCTCGTCGTACGTGCCGGGCGGCAGGGGGACGTTCACGCTGTACCCCTTGCCGTCGCCCGTGCCGATGTCGCGCGGATACCCCGTGCCGGGAAACAGCAAATCGCCCGTCTCATGGAATGACATCGTCATGACGTCCGACCGGCCGTAGAAGAAATCCTGCACGCCGTCGCCGTGATGGACGTCGATGTCCAGGTATAGCACCCGGTCGAACGTGTCGGTCAAGACGAGGCACGCCAAGGCCATGTCGTTGATGTAACAGAAACCAGCCGCCGCTTCGGGCTGGGCGTGATGATACCCGCCCGACGGGTTGAAGGCCACCTCGACCTCGCCGGCCGCCACGAGGTGCGCCCCGTGCAAGGTGGCCCCGCAGGCCAGGGCGCCGTAGTCGTACATCGCGCGGAAAACGGGCGTGTCGTTGCCGCCGAACCCCATCTCCAGGGCCGCCACATCCAGGTCGCCGGCGGCGGCGCGCCGCATCGTGTCAAGGTACGTGGCGGTGTGGAAGCGTTCGAGCGTATCGCGCGGGGCGGCCGCAAAGGCGACCTCCGCCCGGTTCGGCCCCGCGAGGAGTCCCATGCCATCCAGGATGTTGCGTGTCATGCCCGCCCGCTCGGTTTTGAACGGGCAGTCGGATGGATAGTGGTACTGCTCGATCTCGGGCGAATGGAGAAACGCCGCTCGTGTCGGTGCCATCACCCTGATTGTCCGAGATTGCGCGATGATTTCAAGTTTCATTCGCCGAACCCGCCCGTCCGGAAAACGTGCTTGTCCTGCCCGCGCCAACCCGCATAATGCACCGCCACATGGCAGAGACCCACGACAAGCCGGCCACGGCCGGCGACGCGCGTCCGGGAGCCGTCCTCCTGCTCGGGCCGACCGGCTCCGGCAAGACGCCGCTCGGCGATGCCCTCCAGGCCTGTGGCCTGTGGGGCAGGGCGTGCGTGCACTTCGACTTCGGCCGGGTCCTCCGATCCTGTGTCCGGGGCGACGGGGCCTGGGGGTTACCTCCCGATCAGTGCACGCTGCTGGCCCGCATGCTCGAAACGGGCGCCCTTCTGGAAGACGAGCACTTCCCGGTTGCCGAGCGCCTGTTCCAGGCCTTTCTGACGCAGCACCGTGTGGGTCCGGCGGTGCGGGTCGTCCTGAACGGCCTGCCACGTCACGTTGGCCAAGCGGCGCACATGACCCCGCTTGTGCGGATGGAGGCCGTCGTGCACCTTGTATGTGCCCGGGAAACGGTCCTGGCCCGGCTGCGCCGCGACGCCGGCGGCGACCGGGCCGCCCGTAAGGACGACGACCTGCCGCGCGTCCGCCGCAGGCTGGCCCTTTACCGGCAGCGCACGGAACCGCTCGTGGCCCACTACCGGGCGAGGGAGGTCCGCGTGGTGCCGCTGGCGGTCGGGCCGGAGACGACGGCCGAGGCCATGTTAGGCGAACTCGAGGCTCGGGGGCCGGCGTAAGGACGCCTTTCGCCGCCGGTTTGGCAAAGGAGGTACGATTCGTGCTGACACGTGACGGCGCCGTTCTGGTTGTGGTCGACGTTCAAGGCAAACTGGCCCGCCTGATGCACGAGGCGGAGGCCCTGTTCGACGCCCTCTCCCGCCTGATTCGCGGGGCCCGCGTGTTGGAGGTGCCGGTCGTGGCGACCGAGCAGAATCCGGCGGGCCTGGGCCCGACGATTGAGGAACTTGCCCCACTGCTGCCCGGCCCGGTGATCCCGAAAATGGCGTTCAGTTGCTGCGGCGAGCCGGCGTTCGAGAAATCTCTGGAGGCGACCGGTCGGCGCCAGGTTCTTCTTGCAGGCATTGAGACGCATATTTGCGTATACCAAACGGCCCGCGACCTGCTGTCTCGTGGCCGCGAGGTGCACGTGGTGGCCGACGGCGTCTCATCGCGCACGGCGGGGAACCGTGCCGTCGGGCTCGAAAAGATGCGGGCCGCAGGGGCCGAGGTCACGAGCGTTGAAACGGCCCTTTTTGAGATGTTAGCCGTGGCCGAGGGCTCGGCGTTCAAGGAGATCCTGCGAATCGTGAGGTAACAGGTAGGGGCGCCGTCCCGGTTTTTTGTTGACACTTCCCGGGGCACCATCCAGAATACGCACCCTTTACTAGACCGAAGGGTTCCACTGCGCCCCGATCGGGCATTTGGGAGAGCACCTCAACCCAGTCTCATTGCGGAAAGGAGCGAGTAGCAGATGGCGCACGAAAAGGGAATGGAATCGTTCATGTCGGAGAGTCGGACCTTTCCGCCGCCGGCCGATCTGGCGGCCAAGGCCCACATCTCCTCGCTTGAACAGTACCAAGAGATGTATGACCGGTCCGTGAACGACCCGGACGGCTTCTGGCTTGAACAAGCCGAGACGCTCGACTGGTTCACGAAGCCAACAAAGGCCCGCGACTACACGTGGGACACCGAGGGCCGCACCATCCAGCACACGTGGTTCGCGGACGGCACCCTGAACGTATCGCACAACTGCCTGGACCGGCACTTGGGCACGGCCCGCGAGAACAAGGCCGCCCTCGTCTGGCAGGGCGACGAACCCGACGAAGACCGAACCATTACGTACAAGGACCTGCACGAGCAGGTATGCCGGTTCGCCAACGTGCTGAAGTCGCTCGGCATCGAGAAGGGTGACCGGGTTTGCATTTACCTTGGTATGATTCCGGAATTGGCGGTCGTTATGCTGGCCTGCACGCGCATCGGGGCGATCCACTCGATCGTCTTCGGCGGGTTCAGTGCCGATGCCCTGCGCGACCGGATCAACGATTCCGACTGCCGCATCCTGATTACGGCGAACGTGTCGCGCCGCGCCGGCAAGAGCGTTCCCCTGAAGAACATCTCCGACGAGGCGCTCGGCCAGACGCCCTCCATCGAGAAGGTCGTCGTTATCCAGCGGACCGACGAGGCCTGCCACATGCAGGACGCCCGCGATCTCTGGTACCACGAACTTATGGCCGATGCGTCTCCCGACTGTCCGGCCGAGGCTCTGAACGCCGAGGACCCGCTCTTCATCCTTTACACGTCCGGGTCCACCGGCAAGCCCAAGGGCGTGGTCCACACCACCGGCGGGTACCTGATGCACGTGACCCTGACCCACAAGGTCATCTTCGATGTCCACGAAGAAGACGTGTACTGCTGCGCCGCCGACATCGGCTGGGTCACGGGACATAGTTACATCGTGTACGGCCCGCTGGCCAACGGGGCCACGAGCGTCATGTTCGAGTCCACGCCGCTCTATCCGGACGCGGGGCGGTACTGGCACATGATCGAGAAGTTCAAGATCACGCAGTTCTATACGGCGCCGACGGCTATCCGGGCCCTCATCCGCCAGGGCAGCGAGTGGCCCGAGAAGTACGACCTCTCCAGCATCAAGGTTCTCGGTACCGTGGGCGAGCCCATCAACCCCGAGGCCTGGATGTGGTACTACGAGCACATCGGCAAGGGTAAATGCCCCATCGTCGATACCTGGTGGCAGACCGAGACGGGCGGCATCCTCATTACGCCGCTCCCCGGCGCCCATACCCTGAAGCCCGGCAGTGCCAGCCGGCCGTTCTTCGGCGTCGAGCCCATCGTGCTGCGCGACGACGGCACCGAGTGCGACGTGAACGAGGGCGGCAAACTCTGCATCAAGAAGCCTTGGCCCGGCATGATGCGCACCATGTGGGGCGACCACGACCGCTTCATCGACACGTACTTCACCATGTACAACGACCTGTATTTCACCGGCGACGGCTGCCGCATTGACGAGGACCGCGACTACTGGCTCATGGGCCGCATCGACGACGTCGTGAACGTCTCGGGGCACCGCATCGGAACGGCCGAGGTCGAAAGCGCCCTGGTGTCGCACGAGAAGGTGGCCGAGGCCGCCGTGGCCCCCATGCCGCACGACATCAAGGGCCAGGGCCTCTACGCCTTCGTGACGCTGGTCGAGGGCATTGAGCCTGACGACGCCCTGCACGATGAACTCATCAAGCACGTGCGGAAGGAGATCGGCCCGATCGCAACGCCCGACCGCCTCCAGTTCGCCCCGGCCCTGCCGAAGACGCGTTCCGGCAAGATCATGCGGCGCATCCTCCGCAAGATCGCCGAAGGCGTCGTCGACAAGGCCACCCTCGGCGACACCAGCACCCTGGCGGACCCGAGCATCGTCGATACCCTCATCGAGGGGCGGGAGTAGTAGTCTCCCCGGGAGACGACGTGTTGGTAAACTCTGCACCCCGGAAGCCGCGTGCCGGCCAACTTGGCGCAGCGCCTTCCGGGGTGCTTTCTACAGTTACGCGAAGCCGCACCCGACCGGGAGGCTGACACATGAGTAACGCGAACGTCATGAACCGGTGGCTGGTGGTCGTCGGGGCGATCCTGATCCAGTTGTGTCTTGGCGCCATCTACGCCTGGAGCGTCTTTACGCCGGCGCTGAAGGAAACCGACAAGGCGGAACTCGTCAAGATGATTTCACCCACCGTTCTTGGCCTGGGCGAGCAGGAGGCCGAGGCGTGGTCAACGCACCGGGCCGCCATCGCCGATGCGGACGCGGCCGCCGACCCCGCCCGCAAGAAGGCTGCCATCGAGGCGTTCGATTCCTTCGCCCAAGCCACCGCGCCGACGGTTTCGGACGGTGCCTGGAGCAAGCATTACTTCGGGTTCACGGCGGCCCAAACGCAGTGGGTTTTCGGCGTGGGCCTGGCCGTCTTTGCCGTCGTGATGGTGCTGGCGGGGCAGATGCAGGCCAAGATCGGGCCCCGGCCGGTCACGATTATGGGAGGTGTGCTGCTTGGTCTTGGGTACGTGCTGGCCGGTCTGTTCGGCCAGACGTTCACGATGCAGATACTCTGCATCGGTGTCCTGGGCGGGGCGGGCATTGGCCTCGCGTACGTGTGCCCGATTAAGGTGGGCATGGCGTGGTTCCCCGACAAGAAGGGCATGATTACCGGCCTGGCGGTGGCGGGGTTCGGTTTCGGAGCCCTCATCTGGATTAAACTGGCCGGCAGTTGGGGCAACCTCATCGCGAACGTGGGGTTGCTGACGACGTTCTGGGTTTACGGGGCGGCGTTTGCCGTGATGGTCCTCATCGGGAGTGTCTGGATGGTGAACCCGCCCGAGGGCTGGAAGCCCAAAGGCTGGCAGCCGCCGCAGGCCCCCGCCGGGGGCAAGCCCGCCGCCGGCGCCACCGAGATGACGCCCGGCCAGATGCTGGCCAAGCCGCAGTTCTACGGGCTGTGGCTCATGTTCGTCTTCTCGGGCATGGCGGGCCTCATGACCATCGGCATCATCAAACTCTTTGGCCTCGACGCGCTGCAGAAGGCCGGCATGGACCTTGCCAAGGCCAGCGCGGTCGCGGGCACGGCGTGGGCGGTGTTCGGCTCCATCGCCAACGGCATCGGCCGCATCGTCTGGGGCACGCTCAGCGACAAACTCGGCCGAAAGGTCTGCCTCTTCCTGATGTGCCTCTTCCAGGGCATCATCATGCTCACGTTCTACTGGTTGGGCGGCAGCGAGTGGGGCCTGTACATCGGGGCCATGATCATCGGATTCAACTTCGGGGGCAACTTCTCGCTGTTCCCGACGGCGACGGCCGATTTCTTCGGCGCCAAGAGCGTCGGACTGAACTACGGCTGGGTGTTCACGGCGTACGGTGTGGGCGGCATCGTCGGCCCGATCATGGCCGGCTACATCCGCGATACCTGGAAAAACTTCCAGGCGGCTTTCATCGTGTGTGGCGTGGCGTGCCTGGTGGCCGCTGTCATCGGCCTCATGCTCCGGGCGCCGAAGGCCCGGCAGGTCGAGGCCGCCCCGGCCCCGGCGCCGATCCCCGAACCCGACGTGGTCAACGAGGGTTAGCCATCGGCGGTTGACGGTGCAGGCATGAGACGGAATAATACCAGGGTGGGCGCCGACGACGGCGCCTGCCCTTGTTCTGCGCCGCGGGTACGCCGCGGACGACGGTGTCGCTTGTTGGTCGGAATGGCCGGCCGGTGGCCCCGTCCGATGCACGAGGAGTAACGATGCCCTTTTCGCGGGATCATCTTGGTCTGTCCGGGGGCCGCGCGTGCTTGGCGGCACTCGTCTGCCTGACGGTGGCCACCACCGTCGGTGCGTACGGGCCTGAGACGTCGTCGGAGACGGATTCGTACGACATCCCCGCGCGGAATCACACCGCCAAGAGCCGGAACGTCGTACCGGTTCACGTGCAATGGGACGGCCTCGTCGTCTGCAACGGCCGCGGCGGCATGCAGGAATGGGCGGTTGACATCGGACCCGAGGGCCGGTATTTCGTCCACTTCCGGTACGCTTCGGGCGAGAAGCGACCCGTCCGCCTGCTCGTGAACGGGCGTCTCGAGGGCGAGCAGTGCCTGGGGGAGGAGACCGGCGGGTTCTTTGCCCGCGACCTGACGTGGGAAACGTGCGGCCCGTTCCGCCTGGCGCCGGGACGCAATACGATTCGCGTCGAGGCCGAAGGGAACAGTCCCCACTTGGCCGGCCTGGTCGTGTCGCGCAGCCGCCAACACCCCCGCGAGAGCCCGTTTGCCGCGTTGTTTCCGCAGGCGGCGCTCGATCTGGCCGGGCCGGTCGACGATGACATGGTCGCCGCGCGTGCGTATCTGCGTCGCCTGCTGCCGGGCGTGGAAGAGATCCTGTTCGTCCGCCGCTACACGCTCCAGTCGAGCCACTACTACACGGATTTCATCGACGGCTGCCGTCATTACGGCGGCAACCTGTGCGTGCTGTCGCTGCGGGACGGCACGGTTCGCGACCTGGCGCCCGAGTTGTCGCACGGCATCTTCGGGCGGTTCGACCTTTCGTTCGACGGCACGCGTGTCGTGTTCGGGTGGAAAGAGAAACTGGGTGCGGGGTTCCGGATCTGGGAGGTGGGCATCGACGGCGCCGGCCTTCGCCAGCTAACGTTTCCGCCGGCGGACGAGGCGGCCCGAATCCGGAAGTACCGCCTCGACCGCGGGCCGAAGTGGATCTACCAGCACCACACCGACGACCTGCATCCTTGCTACCTGCCGGACGGCGGTATCGCCTTCGTGTCCAGCCGGTGCGAGTACGGCATCCTGTGCGACGGACCCGACAAACTCACCACCACGCTCCTTTACCGCATGGACGCCGACGGCACGCACCTGGAGAAACTGTCGAACAACTCCGTCAGCGAGTCGGCCCCGACCGTCATGAACGATGGCCGCATCCTCTATACCCGGTGGGAGTACGTTGACAACGGCAGCGTGACGAACAAGGGGCTCTGGGCGGTCCGACCCGACGGAACGGGGTCCGAGGAGGTCTACGGGATGGACGTGGCATTCCCGTCGGTCTTCAACGTGGGCCGGGCGGTGCCGGGTTCGCGGAATCTGTTCGTGGCCATCGGGGCGCCGCACATGCCGCTCGGTGTCGGCACGCTCATGCTGGTGGATGCGGAGTACGACCGCCGAACCGGCGACGGCGTAACCTACCTGACGCCGGAGGTGGATACCCGGCACCAGTGGGGTTGGGACAACGTGCCGGGCGGCGCCACGAAGCCGATTCCGCCCGCCATGCAGGCCGGCCGCGACGGGCGGGGCAACACCGACCGCGGCCCGCTCTACATGGACCCGTACCCGCTCTCCGACGCGGCGTTTCTCGTTGCGTTCAATCCGAGCGAGCGGTGGAACGTCCTGAACGCGTACGGCCTGTACCTGGTCGAGCGAAACGGTACGAAGCGGCTGCTTCACAAGGAGCCTGAGCACTCGTGCTGGATGCCGATGCCGTTGCGTCCGCGTCCGCGGCCACCCGTTCTGCGCAGCGCCATCGACACGCGCCTGGCCGCCAAGGGGCTGGCTCGCGTGGTCGTGGCCGACGTGTACCGGGGCATGCCGAACGTGCCGCGCGGCACGATCAAGTACCTTCGCGTGAACGAGCACGTGTCCCGACCCTGGGCCGCACGGCGATTCTGGGACGGCGATACGTATGACCAGCAGCATTCGGTTGTCTCGCGGAACGCTCATCTCGGGCTCAAGATTCAGCACGGCGTGGTCCCGGTGGAGGACGACGGGTCGGCACACTTCCTGGTTGACGCCGACACGAACATCTTCTTCCAGGCGTTGGACGCCGACTACGTCGAGGTCCAGCGCGAACGCACGTTCGTCAACTACCGGCCGGGGGAAACGCGGTCCTGCGTGGGATGTCACGAACGGGCCCAGGACCTCGCGAACACGGGCCGCATGGACAGCATGCCGGCGGCGCTCGCGCGGCCTCCGGATAGGCCCGGCCCGCAGCCGGGCGAGGCCTCGGGCGCCCGGCCGGTGGCGTACGAGGTGGATGTCCAGCCCATCTGGAACCGGCACTGCACGTCGTGCCACGGCGGCGAGAAGACCGAGGGCGGCCTGGACCTGACCGGTGGCCGCACCGCGCTCTTCAACACCTCGTATGAGAATATCGTGAAGCGGAATCTCATTCCGATTCTGGGCGAAAACCATCCGAAGGCGGGCAATAACCATTACCTGCCACCATACAGCCTCGGCACGTACGCCAGCCGGCTCTGGAAGTACCTCGACGGCCGGCATGGCGACGTAGCGCTCACGCCACACGAGCGGATACGCGTGACCACCTGGATCGACTCGAACGGCCAGTTCTACGGGTCGTACTTCGGCCGGAAGAACCTCCGATACAAGGACCATCGGAACTTCCGGCCGGTCCTGACGTTTGAGCAGTCGCGCGCGCCCGAGCCACCCTTGCCGGACGACGTGCGATGACCGGACCGCCGGCCTCCGCACCCCGCCCGCGCAGCGGCTTGACGCGGGGCGGCCCAGGTGGTACCAAGGTAGGGTGCCCGTCGTTCCGCGGTATCCCCGGGTAGGCCGGTCGGAAGCCGCCGACACGTCCGTCGCGGATGCGGGTTTCCACTTGTAAGGAGGTGACCATGCGGATGAATCGTCGCGGGTTCTTGAAGGCCATTGGCGCCGGCGCGTGTCTGGCGGCTGCGCCGCGGGCATTTGCTGCGGGCAGCGGGAAGGCGGCCAAGCCGAACATCGTCCTGTGCATGGCCGACGACCAGGGCTGGGGCGACATGGCCTACAACGGGCACCCGGTCGTCAAGACGCCACACTTCGACCAGATGGCGGCCGAGGCGCTGCGGTTCGATCGGTTCTACGCCGCCGCCCCGGTCTGCTCGCCGACGCGCGGCAGCGTGATGACCGGCCGGCACCCGAACCGGTTCAGCTGCTTCAAATGGGGCTGGACGCTCCGCTCCAAGGAAATCACGATTGCCGAGGCCCTCAAGACCGCCGGGTACACAACGGGCCACTTCGGCAAGTGGCACCTGGGGCCGGTCCGCAAGGGCAGCCCCCTGACGCCCGGCGAAAACGGGTTCGACGTCTGGCTCTCGGCCCCGAACTTCTTCGACAACGACCCCATCCTCAGCCGCATGGGCAAGGCCGTCCAGACCCGCGGCGAAAGCAGCATGGTGACGGTCGATGCCGCGGTCGACTTCATCCGGCAGTGCGCGACCGCGTCGAGGCCGTTTCTGGCGGTCGTTTGGTTTGGCTCGCCGCACGGGCCCCACAAGGCCGCCGAGAAGGACAAGGCCGTCTACGCCAACCGGCCCGAGAGGGACCGGAACTTCTTCGGCGAAATCACCGGCATGGACCGCGCCTTTGGCAAACTGCGGCAATCGCTGCGCGAACTCGGCATCCACAAGAACACGCTCCTTTGGTACACGAGCGACAATGGGGGGTTGCGGACCGAATCGTCCGGCGGCCGCGGCAAGAAGGGCCAGGTGTACGAGGGCGGCCTGCGGGTGCCCGCCATCCTGGAATGGCCCGACCGCTACGCCGGCCGGCGGACGACGGACGTCCCGTGCGTCACGTCCGACATCTATCCCACGCTGTTGGACCTGCTGGGCATCCGGATGCCGAATCAGCCGCCGCTCGACGGCATCAGCCTCGTGCCGCTGCTTGAGGGTAAGATGAAAGCGCGGCCGACGTCTATCGGCTTCTGGGACCACGCCACCGGTGGCCGCAGCACGCCCAGCGCCAAACTCATGGCCGAACTGCTGGCGGCCCAGGAGGCCGGCCAACCCGTCAAGCCGCACACCTTCGGCGAAAACGCCCACAAGGTGACCCGGCAGTACCCGCTGGATGCATTCCCCGGCCACGCGGCGTGGCTCGATTGGCCGTGGAAACTCCACCGCATCGAGAAGAAGGGTAAGGTTCAGTGGGAACTGTACAACCTGGCCGATGACCCCATGGAGAAGCAGGACCTGGCCGGCGCCCAGGCCGCCCGCATCCGCACCATGAAATCCGCTCTGGAGGCTTGGCAGACGAGCGTCGTCCGCAGCCTGAACGGCGAAGACTACACCTGAACGTCGCCGGTCCCGGCCGGGCCGGCCGGCTTTTCGCAACGGCACACAAGGAGTAGGCGAGCATGAAGGGCAACCATCTTTCGAGGCGGGCGTTTCTCAGGACCACCGCCGCCGCCGGACTTGCGGCGTGCGTGCCGAGTGCGGCCGACGCGGCGTTGCCGGCGGGCGCCAAACCACCGAACATCGTGCTTATCATGGCCGACGACCTCGGCTTCGAGACCATCGGGGCCAACGGCGGCACGTCTTACAAGACACCCGTCCTGGATGCAATGGCCAAGCGCGGTGTCCGGTTCGAGCACGGGTACGCCCAGCCGTTGTGCACGCCGTCGCGCGTCAAGATCATGACCGGCATCTACAACGTGCGGAACTACGTCCAGTTTGGCCTGCTCGATCCGAAGCAGACGACGTTCGCCCACCTCCTGAAACGCGCGGGCTACGCCACCTGCGTCGTCGGCAAGTGGCAACTCAAGGGCGGGTTCGACGGACCCGGCCATTTCGGATTCGACGAGTACTGCCTCTGGCAACTCAACCGCCGGCCAAGCCGATACGCCAGCCCCGGCCTGGAGGTGAACGGCAAGCCGGTCGATTACACGAACGGCGACTACGGGCCCGCCGTCGTCAGCGACTATGCCTGCGACTTCATCCGTCGGCACAAGGACGGGCCGTTCCTCGTGTACTACCCGATGATCCTGACGCATTGCCCGTTCGAGCCGACCCCCGACTCCAAGGACTGGGACCCTGCCAGCAAGGGCTCCAAGAACTACAAGGGCGACGCCAAGTACTTCGGCGACATGGTCACGTACATGGACAAGATCGTCGGCAAGATACTGGCGACGCTCGAGAAGGCCGGCGTACGCGAGAACACCCTCGTCATCTTTACCGGCGATAACGGAACCGACAAGCCGGTCGTCTCGGACCTGCGAGGCCGCAAGGTCGCCGGCGCCAAGGGCGCCACGACCGACGCCGGCACGCGCGTGCCGCTTATCGTGGAATGGCCGGCCGCCGGCAACGGAGGGCGCGTGTGCCACGACCCGGTCGACTTCACCGACGTTCTGCCCACGCTGTGCGACGCCGCGGGCGTCCAAGTGCCCGAGTCGCCGGCCATCGACGGTCGCAGTTTCCTGCCGCAACTCAAAGGGCAGAAAGGCAACCCCCGGGAGTGGATCTACTGTTGGTATTCCCGCGCCGGCAAGGCAAAGCAGGCCAAGGAGTTTGCCCGCAACGGGCGCTATAAACTGTACCGGACCGGCACGTTCTACGACGTGCAGGCCGACCCGCTGGAGAAGCAGCCGCTCGACACCGCCACACTGAAGGGCGACGCCGCCGAGGTCCGCAAGGTTCTTCAGGTCGCGCTGGACCGGTATGCCGATGCTCGCCCGAAACGCCTCGGATGAGCATCCGCCTGGCGCATCCGTCGTGCCGCGCGGCGTGGGCCGCCCTGTCTCGCAACGCAAAGGAACGCCCATGAGAGTTGCTACGCGCAGACATGCCGGCGCCATTCTCCTGGCCTTGACCGCAGCACTGGTTTTCCCGCAGGCGGCCTCGGCCGCATCATCGCCCGAGGTGCAGGCCCGGCAGATCGTTGAGGCGACGGGCATCACGGGTGGCCTGATCGTGCATCTTGGCTGCGGCGACGGGCGGTTAACGACTGCCCTCCGCACCGGCGACACCCTCCTCGTCCATGGCCTGGACGCCGACCCGGCGAACGTGGCGAGGGCCCGCGCCTGCATCCGGTCAACAGGTCTGTACGGACCGGTATCGGTCAACCGCTTCGACGGTCGCCGGTTGCCGTACGCCGAGAATCTCGTCAACCTCGTCGTGGCCGAGGCCCTCGGCAACGTGCCCATGGCCGAGGTTCTGCGCGTCATCGCTCCGGGCGGGGTGGCCTGGGTCGGCGGCACGAAAACGGTCAAGCCGCACCCCGGCAACACGGATGAGTGGACGCATTACCTGCACGATGCGAGCGGGAACCCTGTGGCCCACGACGCAGTGGTCGGTCCGCCGCGCCGGGTCCAGTGGATCGCCGGGCCGCGCCATACGCGGTCGCACGAGCACACGCCGAGCATCAACGCCCTGGTTTCGTCTGCGGGGCGCATCTTCTACGTGGCCGACCACGGACCCGTTACGTGGGTCCGGCAGCCGGCCGACTGGCGTCTCATGGCCCGCGATGCGTACAACGGTCTTCTGCTGTGGGAGCGGTCGTTCCGCCCGTGGTTTCCGCACATCGTGAACTGGGGCCAGACGCCGCGCCATCTTCAGCGGCGACTGGTGGCCGCCAAAGAACGGCTGTACGTGACGCTTGGCCTGCACGCACCGCTCAGCGTTCTGGACGCTGCCACCGGCAAGACCCTCAAGGTGTACGACGATACCGAGGGTACCGAAGAGGTTCTTTACCATGAGGGCGTGCTCCTGCTCGTCGTCCGCAGCGTCACGGATGACCGTGCCAACGAACTCAAGCGGTGGCACGAGCTGGAGCAGCAACGGAAATCGCCCCTGTATAAACGTGAGTCGGCCGAGCCCCTCGTGCAGCGCTTCCGCAAGATCGAGTCCGGCGCAGCCCGGACCATCCGTGCGATCGACGCCGCGACCGGCCGACCCCTCTGGCAGGTTCCCAGCGCCGAGGTCGGCGGGCTACGCCCCGACACCCTCTGTGCCCAGGGCGACCGTGTCCTCTATCAGCGCAGCAAAGACGTCCGGTGCCTGGACCTGAAGACGGGTCGCCAACGCTGGTCGGCGCCGGCGCCGACCCTGTGGGCCGTGCACGGCGACCGCGTCGTCTGTGCGGACGCCAAGACGGTGACCGTTTTGGCGGCCGACACCGGAAAACGTCTCTGGGTCGAGCCCACCACGCTTTGCCAGCTTCGCGACGTGTTCGTGGCGGGCGGGTCGCTCTGGATTGGCGGTTTCAAGCCGTGGCAGGGCCGGAGCTCCGGCAAACGCGGCCCCGCGTGGGGCCCGTACTTCGCCACCCAACGCAACCTGGAGACCGGCAAGATTCTGAGCCGCGTCGAGCCGGAGTGCCCCGGCCACCATCATCGCTGCTGGCGGAACAAGGCCACCGACCGATACATTCTCGGTGGACGCCGAGGCGTTGAGTTCATCGACCTCGCGACCGGCGATTACCTCTGGCACAGTTGGGTGCGGGGCGTGTGCCGGTACGGCGTGATGCCGAGCAACGGTCTACTGTACGCTCCGCCACACGCCTGCGGGTGCTACATTGCGGCGAAGTTGGAGGGATTCCACGCGCTGACGTCCGGCTCTCCGGGAAGGCCCGCACCGTCGCCCGAGGCTGCCCGGATGGAGCAGGGCCCCGCCTACGGGGTCGGGCCGCAGGCCGCTGGCCGCACGTCCGCAGCGGAGGCTTGGCCCACCTATCGTCACGATGCCGCCCGCAGCGGCGCCACGCTGACCGCCGTGCCCGCGGCCCTGGAGCCGGCGTGGGTGGCAGACGTCGGTGGGACACCGACGGCGCCCACGGTGGCCGGTGGCAAGGTCTTTGTCGCCTCGGTCGACCAGCACACGGTGGCGGCGCTGGATGCCGACTCCGGCGCCCCGGCGTGGCACTTCACGGCTCGCGCCCGCATCGACTCGCCGCCCACCCTGCACGACGGCCGGGCCGTCTTCGGGTGCCGGGACGGATGCGTGTATAGCCTCCGGGCCTCCGACGGCGCCCTGGCTTGGCGGCGGCAGATGGACCGGGCGGGCCGGCTCGTCGTCGCGTGCGGTCAACTCGAATCCGTCTGCCCCGTGCCCGGCAGCGTGCTTGTACGCGACGGGGCCGTGTACACCGCGGCCGGCCGTTCGTCGTACCTGGACGGTGGCATGGACCTCTGCCGGCTTGCCTTCGACACGGGCAAGATCCTCTCGGTCACGCCCATCTATAGCCCCGACCCCGAAACCGGCCGGCAGCCCGACCATGACGGGCCGTGCTACATGCCGGGGGTGCTCGGCGAAATCCTCTCCAGCGACGGACCGTACGTATACCTGCGCGACGCGGTTTACGGTTTGGCCGGCACGTCGCAGCCGGCGGGAAACCCGCACCTGTTTGCCCTGACCGGGTTCCTGGACGATTCCTGGCCGCACCGATCCTACTGGGCTTATGGCAGGCGCTGCTCCATTCGGACCGGGTGCAGCGGGCGCGATAAGGACATCGTCTCAGGCAGGCTGTTGGTCGTGGGGGCGTCGCGGCTGTTCGGGTATGGGCGGGCCCGGCTTGACTGGTCCAACCAACTCCAGGACGGGCCGTATCGGCTCTTCGCCGTGAAACGCGGCGAGACAAAGGAGGCGTGGACGAAGCCAATGCCCATTACGGTCCGGGCGCTGGTCTTGGCCGGCAAGGTGCTGTTCGCGGCCGGCCCTCCTGTCACCGACGGGTCGGCCCCGGCGGGGCAGGGGACGGTCCCCCCCGCGCTGTTACTGGCGTACTCGGCGGCTGATGGCCGCGAATTGGCGCGGTGTCCGCTGGAGGGCCCGCCGGTTTTCGATGGCATGGCCGCCACGACAGGTCGACTGTACGTGGCCACCACCGACGGCAAGGTGCGCTGTTTCGTCGGCAAGTAGCGGCCCGCGAGGTGTGGTTCCCGCTACGGCATCATTCTCAGCAAGGTCTGGTTCAGTGTGAGCCAGGAGAAACTGGAACGCCGGAGACAGGCCGCCGCAGGTTGCCGGCAAGGTCAGACGGCGCGGCGACGCGGCCGGTCTTTGTCGACCGGCGCACCATCAGACGGGGTAAGGAGGTCATTTCATGCGCCGCGTGTTGCGTATTAGCGTTCCGACGGCCATCGGTATCCATGTGCTTCTGGCGTCGGCAGCCCTGGCGGCCGACTGGCCCACGTGGCGGCACGACGCCGCCCGGACAGCGGCGTCGCCGGAGGCCCTTGCCGAGACGCTGCACCTCGCGTGGCAGCGCGACCTGCCGCTGCCCGCGCCCGCCTGGCCGAAGGAGCCGCACCGGCTCGGATTCGATGCCGTGTACGAGCCGGTTGCCCGCGGCAAGACCCTCTTCGTGCCGTCCATGGTGACCGACAGTGTCACGGCCTACGACACGGACACGGGCGCCGAGAAGTGGACGTTCTTTGCCGGCGGCCCGGTCCGTTTCGCCCCCGTCGTGTGGGAGGGCGGCGTCGCCTTCGCCTCCGACGACGGGTACCTCTATTGTGTGAACCCGGCCGACGGAGCGCTGCGGTGGAAGGTGTGCGGCCTGCCGTCCGACCGCCGGGACCGCAAGATCCTCGGCAATGAGCGTCTGGTGTCGCTGTATCCGGCGCGCGGCGGGCCGGTCCTCGTCGGCAAGACGATTGTGTTCGGGGCGGGCCTCCTGCCGTTCGAGGGTGTGTACTTGCACGCCGTCGATGCGGATACCGGCCGCATCCTCTGGTCGAACACCGAAAGCCACGCCATCGCGGATGCCTTGGACGACCACAAACTGCACACCGGCCCGAGGGGGGTGGCCGGCATCTCGCCGCACGGCTACCTCAGCACGGTCGGCGACCGGCTGGCGGTGCCATCCGGACGCGGACTGCCAGCCTTCGTCGACCTCGGAACCGGCCGCCTTGACAAGTACGAGAGCGGGTGGGGCGGAAGGCCGTCACTTGCCAAAGGTAGTTGGTTTGTGGCTGCCGCCGGCGACCATTGGTTTCATAGCGGCGACATGTACACGGTGTCGCCTCGCAAGCGGATCCAGGTCGACCCCGCTAACCGGAAGGGCCTGGGGCCGTTTCGCGATCCCGTGCTGGCCGACGGCGTCATCTACTGTTCCTTGGCGTCGCTCAAGGCCGTGGACGGTCCCCGTCCGGTACGCAAGGCGTACACTGCCATCGTCGCGCGGCGTTCCGCGGTCACGAAGATCGAAGACCGCAAGACCGCCGACGGCAAGTGGTCGTACAAGCATGCCACGCTGCCCGAACTGTGGCGGTTGCCGTCGAACTTGAAAGTGCACATCAAAGCCGGGAACCACCTGTACGCCGGGGCCCACGGCACGGTTGCCGCCGTGCGCGTTCCGGAGTCGGGCAACCCGCCACAGTTGACGTGGCGGGCGGCCATCGAGGGCACCCCGGCCACCATGTTGGCGGCGGACGGCAAACTCTTCGTTGTCACCCGCGAGGGCCGCATCGCCTGCTTCGGCCCGACCGAGGGAACCCCCAAACGTTACACGAATCCTCCCGGCCCCGACAGCCCTCCAGGGGGTTACGCCCTGGTCTGGGGCATTGGAACCGGCGGGCCGGCCGAACGTCTGGCAAGGGAAGAGGCCATGCGCGTCATCGTCGTCGACCCTGACGCGACGAAGGTCAACGCCTTCCGCCGCCGGCTCCACGAGGCGGGACTGTACGGCACGCGCATCAGCGTCCACACGGGCAACCCGGTATCGTTCCCGGTTCCGCCTTACATGGCGAGCCTTGTCACGGTGGCGGACCCCGATGCCGTCGGTACCGCCGGCGACGTGTGGGTGGTGATGCGGGCGTACCGCGCGCTGCGTCCTTACGGCGGACGGTTGGACCTGCCGGTTCCCGCCGACCGGCGAAAGGCGGTTCTGGCATCTGTGCAGGGTGCCGGGCTGGACGGCGCCCAGGCCATTGTTACGGCCGACGGCGTCCGCGTGACGCGGGCCGGTCCGTTGCCGGAAGCGGCGGACTGGACCCATCCGCAGGCCGATGCCGCCAAGTCGTTCGTCGGTGCCGACGCCCGCGTCCGGGCGCCGTTTGCCACCCTCTGGTTCGGCGGTTCGATGGACCTGCTGTTTCCGGATTGGGATTACACGCATTCGACGCACCCGATTGCCCTGGTGGCCCGGGGACGCACGTTCATCCAGACCCGGCGGACGCTGTCGGCGGCGGACATCTACACGGGCCGCCTGCTTTGGCAGACGCAACTGCCCGCCCGCGCGGGCGGCTTCTACCCGTACGCCGTAGCCGGCGACGACCTCTACGTGGCGTGCGACGAGGAGGTGTTGCGTCTGAGCGGCGCTACGGGGTCCGCTACGGCTCGGTTCCACGCGCCCGACGGGTGCCCAGGGAACTGGGCAACGCTGTACGTGTGGGGCGACGGCCTGTTCGGCCGTGTCGGCGACCGTCTGGTGACGCTGGATCGCCAGGACGGCTCGGCGCGTTGGACGTACCAAGCCGCGCCGGGCCGGTCCGACTTCGCGATCGGCGGCGGCAAGGTGTTTCTGATCGAGTTTCCCTCCGGGACGAGCGGATCCAAATCGCAGAAGGCGGCGAGGATTCGCGCGCTCGATGCCGCCGACGGTTCCGTCGTTTGGGAGGCGGCCGCCGATGCCAAAGCCGGCCCCGTCAGCCGGCCCGGAATCGCGTACGCTCGGACGCACGACTTGGTTGTTCTGCATCACCGGGGAGGGATTGCCGCCTACAACGCCCGCACGGGAACGCCGCTGTGGCACCGCAACGTGCCGGCGCCCAAAGGCAAGCCCCCGCGGGCGGGCGGCTACATCCTGCATCGGGCGGTCTTCGTCGATACCTGGACCGGGAAGGGGTTCGACCCGAAGACGGGAGCCGACACCAATTACCTAGCGTGGCAGTCGAAGCGGGGATGCAGTTTTGCCGTCGCGAGCGAACACCTGATGACGCTGCGCGACGGCCACGCCTCGTTCTTCGAGATGCCGAGCGGCCAGCGGACCTATCTCCAGGGGTTCCGCGGCGGATGTACGCCCAGCCTGATTCCGGCCGACGGCTTGCTCGTGGCGCCGAATTATGCCCGCGGCTGCACGTGCAACTACGCAATCTACACGTCGCTCGGCCTCGTGCCTGCCCAGGACCTCGAGTGACCTGTGCGGGACCGCCGCCTCTGCCGGCGGGAAGGGCGCAGGGCGTCCCGGCTACCCATTGAACGGAAAACACACGCAACAGCCCTGCGGCACGCCGGGACCGTGCCCTCGGGCGGACGTGGGAGACAAAACGATGCCGACACTCAGTCGCCGTGGATTCCTGAAGAGCCTGGCGGCCGGCGCGCTGGCGCTGCGGCTCTGCCGTACCGCAGCCGCCGCCGCGAAAAGCAAACTGAACGTCGTCTTCTTTCTGATTGACGACATGGGGTGGACCGACGCGGGCTGTTACGGCAGCGCGTTCTACGAAACGCCGAACATCGACCGCCTGGCCGCCCAGGGCATGCGGTTCACCGACGCCTACGCCGCCTGCCCCGTGTGCAGCCCCACGCGGGCGAGCATCATGGCGGGCAAGTACCCGGCTCGTCTCAACATCACCAACTTCGGCACGAAGCCGCTGCCGCTGGACGAGGTCACCGTCGCGGAGGCGCTGAAGGAGGCCGGCTACACCACCTTCTTCGCGGGCAAGTGGCACATCGGCGGCGACGAGAAGCACTGGCCGGACCATCAGGGTTTCGACGTCAACGTGGGAGGCAACGGCTCGGGCTCGCCGCGCGGCGGGTACTTCAGCCCCTACAAGAATCCGCAACTGCCGGACGGGCCCAAGGGCGAGTACCTGACCGACCGCCTGACCGACGAGGCCGTGGCCTTCCTCGACGCCCATAAGGACGCGCCCTTCCTGCTGTACCTGTCGCACTACGCCGTCCACACGCCGCTTCAGGCGAAGGAGAAGGTGGTTGAGAAGTACCGCGCGAAGGCGGACGCCATGCCCAAGGCCAAGGGCCCGACCAGTCGCCCCGAGAGTTCCCGCGCCACGACCGACCTCGTTCAGGACAACCCGGTGTTTGCGGCCATGGTCGAGAGCGTGGACGACAGCGTGGGCCGGGTCATGAAGCGGCTCGACACCCTGGGCATCGCCGACCGCACGGCCGTCATCTTCATGTCCGATAACGGCGGCCTCTCGACGCTGCTGAACCGGCGGATGGGCGGCGGCCGCGGCGCCCCCACCTGCAACCTGCCCCTGCGGGCCGGAAAGGGCTGGCTCTACGAAGGCGGCATCCGCGAACCCATGATCGTCAGGTGGCCCGGCGTCACGGAACCCGGCAGCACGTGCCGCGTGCCCGTGACGAGTACGGATTTTTATCCCACGATGCTCGATATGGCCGGCCTGCCCCTCCGGCCCGGCCAGCACGTCGACGGGGTGAGCCTGGTCCCCCTGCTCAGGGGCGGAAAGGCCCTCGACCGCAAGGCCATCTTCTGGCATTACCCGCACCATCACGGCAGCGGCAGCGTGCCCAGCGGCGCGGTGCGCGCGGGCGACTGGAAACTCATCGAGTGGTACGAGGACCGCCGCGTCGAGGTGTTCAACCTGGCCGACGACCTCGGCGAGACCACGGACCTCGCGGCGGCGCGGCCGGAGAAAACCCGCGAACTCCACGCCCTGCTGAAGGCTTGGCGACGCGAGGTGGGCGCGGTCGTTCCCGGCGGTCGGTGATTCACCGCGGCTCCCCTTGACACGGGATAAAGGTCTTTGTGCCCTGCCGAGATGCTCAGCCAGCCGCCCAGGCCCCGTCGGGACCGAGGATCTCTGCCTCCGGCACGAAGCCGCGCCGCATGGTGTTCTCGCTGACGACCCGCGGATCCATGAAGTGCAGCAGATAGTCGGGGCCGCCGGCCTTGGTGCCGGTGCCGGACATTCGGAACCCGCCGAACGGTTGGCGCCCTACCAGGGCGCCCGTGCACCCCCGGTTGATGTAGAGGTTGCCGACGCGGAACTCGCGGCGACACCGTTCGAGATGGTCGGGGCTCCGGCTGAACACGCCGCCCGTCAGGGCGAACCGCGTGGCATTGGCCCACGCCAGAGCCTGGTCCATGTCGCGGGCCCGCATGACCGAGAGCACCGGGCCGAACACCTCTTCCTGGGCAATCCGGTGGTCCGGAGTGATGCCGGTCACAATGGTCGGCGGCACGTAGAACCCGGTGTCGGGGACGGTGCCCTGGAAGACCACCGTACCCTCCTCGGCCGCCGTTTGGATGTGCCGCCGGATGTTTGCCTGGGCCGGGGCGTCGATGACCGGCCCCAGCGCGTTGCCAGGGTCCTCGGGCGGACCGATACGCAGCGACCGTGCCGCGTCGATCAGCCGTTCCATGAACCGATCGTAGATGGCGTCGAGCACGATGGCGCGGGAACAGGCTGAGCATTTCTGGCCCTGGTAGCCGAAAGCCGCGTACAGGACGGCCGGCACGGCCTCGTCGAGGTCGGCGTCGTCGTCCACGAGGACGGCGTTCTTGCCGCCCATTTCCGCGATGACCTTCTTGACCGATGCTTGGCCCTCTGGGGTACGTCCGGCCCGTTCGATGATGCCAAGGCCTACCTGCATGGAACCCGTGAAGGCGATGAGTGCGATGCGCGGATGCTCGACAAGGAGGTTACCGATGACACTGCCCCGGCCGGGCACGTAGTTGAAGACGCCCGGCGGCAGGCCGGCTTCAACCAGCACCTGGGCCAGTGTGTGGCCGATCACGGGCGTCTGGTTCGACGGCTTGTACACGGTCGGGTTGCCCGCGACCATGGCGGCCGCACACATGCCGCAACTGATCGCCAGTGGGAAGTTCCAGGGGGCGATGACGGCCGCCAGCCCTTTGGGCTGATAGAAGTGTTCGTTCATCTCGCCGGGCAGGCAACCCAGGCGGCGCGGCCGGCCCAGGCGGACCATCTCGCGGGCGTAGTACGCCAGGAAGTCGATTGCCTCGACGACGTCCAGGTACGCCTCGGTCCACTGTTTGCCGGCCTCGAGGGTCTGCCATGCCGCCAGTTCGTAGATACGGCGCCGGGCAGCCTCAGCCGCGCGGACGAGGTACTCGGCCCGATCGTGTGGGGCCGTGTCGCGCCACGCCGGGAAAGCCTCGCCGGCGGCGACGATGGCGGCCTCGACCTCGGCCGGCCCCGCTTGGCATACACGGCCGACGACCTCGTCCGGGCTGGCTGGGTTCACCGAATCGACCTGTTGGTCCGTGGTCACCTCGCGGCCGCCAATGAGCAGCGGGTAGGTCTTGCCGAGTTGGCTGCGGACCGTGTCGATGGCCCGCCGGTACCGGTCGCGGTCCTGGGGCTGTGTCCAGTCGGGGAACGGCTCGTTGCGGAAGGGGCCGAGGTCGGTCTTCTCGGCGGCGTCGGGCGTGGGTGCCGCCGGGGAATCCGCGGCGGGGGCGGCTGCCTGGGCGAGGACCCGCTCGGGCGACTGGAGCAGTCGCTCCTGCTCCACGCCCTCCACGAACGTCTGCCGCAAGAACGACTCGTTCGACGTGTTCTCCAGCAACCGGCGCATAAGATACGCCATGCCAGGCAGCATCTCGCCGAAGGGGGTGTACAGCCGGACGCGGCCGACCATCCGCCGGAGCGCCTTCCGGAACGGCTCCGCCATGCCGTACAGCACTTGGAACTCGTAGCGCTCTTCCGGCACGCCGAGCGCCCGCGCCATCTCGATGACGGCCGACACCGAACGCACGTTGTGCGACGCGCAGGCGAAATGGCACAGGTCGTGATGGCGCAGCAGGTGCTCGGCCGCCCGCTCGAAGGCCGCATCGGTCTCGGCTTTGACCGTGTACAGGGGGTCGGGCCAACCGCGCTGACGAGCGATGACGGTCTCGTAATCCCAGTACGCGCCTTTGACGAGGCGAATCGAGATCGGCAGCGCCTCGGCTTGGGCCCAGTCGAGCAGGCGCTGGATATCGCGGTCGCTTTCGCGCAGGTACACCTGCATTGCCAGGCCGAGGTGCGGGTAATCGCGGAACTCCGGTTCGGCCCGCAGCCGGCGATACAGCTCCTGGGCGATCTCCTTGAGGCGGCGCATCTCGATGTCAATGCACAGGAAGCCCCCCATGCCGGCCACCTTGCGGGTGATCGGTTTCAGGCGGTCCAGGATGTGCCCCACCGACCGATCCACGTCCGCCGGCGTGGACTGCGAGTACAGTGCCGACGGCTTCAGCGAGACGTTGATACGGGGGGCTTGGCCCCAGTCGAGGCTGCCGTCGGCGTCAATAGCCGGCCAGTCGGCCTGGGCCGCCTTGAGCCCGTCGAGCATCTCCAGGTAATCCTGGGCGTACCGGTCAGCCTCGGCCTCGCTGACGGTGGCCTCGCCCAGGAGGTCGAGCGTGAAGGCGAATCCGTCGTCGCGGACCTTCCGCAGGCGTTCGACGGTCTCGGGCACGGTAGCGCCGGCGATGAAATCGCGGGCCATCATCCCGATGTTCTTGCGGAGGGTCCGGCCCACGAGTTTCAGGGCCACCCTGCCGCCTAACCCCATGCCCTTGATCCCCCACTTCAGGACGGACGGAATGCTCTCGCCGCGTGAGAAGTACTCCCTGATATGCCGGCCGAGGGACTGCTCGGTCGTCAGGTACGGCAGCACGTCGATGAACCGGAACAACTGGACCTTGAATTCCTCGTTGTGCATGCAGGCGTCCATGACCTTGCCGGTCCACCACCCCTTGTTGAAGACCGACGGCGTTTCGTCGCCGATGGCGTCAAAGAATGCCTGTCCGCGGTCGTGTATGGCGTTTTCCAGTTGGTCCCTGTTCATGGTCTGGGTGGCCTCCCATCGGAACGGGTCGCGTGGCCTTTGGGGCGATGCCGAAGGCATTCCGGCGACTATCGCCTACGTTCAGGCCTTCAGAACAGTTCTTCCCACGGTTTGCCGCATGGACTTTGACCCCTCCGCAGTCTTTGTACCCGATGTTATGAGAGAATCGGAGCTTGATTCGCCGGCTGGGCCGGAGGGCGGGGCGGAGCCCCGACCGACGGGCCAACCGGCTTGTGCATTGGCACCATGGAAAGTTGCCCTAATCGGTGGCACTGCCCGGCGGTGATTCCCCTGTTGGGAACACGCGAATCACAAACATCTGCCGGGTTCCGTCCTTAGCGATGCCCGGCACGAGTATCGCATCGTTGGTCCGGTTCCAGCGCGGGGCCGGATCGATCCGGATGTCGCCGCGATACGTTCCTTTATCCAGGCCCTTGCTACGAGCGTAGGCGCCGTCGCTTCGCCTATACACCACGTAATAGTTCTTATTGCCCTTTTTGTAACCGTTGACAAACCACTCGCCGCTGGGTGACAGCGAGATATCGCCCTCCGGATTGGGGAAGATCTCCGGCGTTCCTAATTGCCCGACCACCGTCTTCCGGTCCACATCGTAAAGGATCTGTCTCTTGCCCTGCCGGCCAATCAGCAGGCTGTCCTCAGCCCATTCGGGATGCCCCCCGATATGCGTGTCGTGCAGGGCCAGCCCGGTCCCATCAGCGTGAATCGAGCAAGGCGCGTTGATCCGCGTGCCGTGCTGATTCCACCCGCCGCGAACGAAGAAGTAAACACGATCGCCCCGCCGATTCCAGAGCGTATGGTTGATGAACAGCGCCGTGCTTTCGACAGTCGGTACACGCTGCTTCAGCTGTTCGGCAAGATCACGGTAAGAGACGAGCAGTCGTTTCCTGCTTGTCTTGACGTCCACAATGAAGATGCCGTCATTGTCCGGCGCGTCGGCGTCTTTCGACCAGTCCAGGGCGCCCGGATAACCGGTCACCAGACGCAGTCGCGCCAAGCGACCGTAGTTCAACCCGAGGAAGCTCCCGCCGTTTGGGGCGACCCCGCCGTTGCCGATGGGCGTGTCGTCGTATCGGTATTCGCGCACGCGTTCGTTCTTCTCGATGTCGTACAGGACGGTGAAGACTTGGCCTGTCGCCACATCCCGGTCGTTAAAGAAGAACTGCGTGTCGGCGGCCTGCGGGTTCCAGTAGAACATCGTTCCCTGCTGCGGATTCCACGCGTGTGTCTTGTCGACCCGGATGATCTTGTTGTCTTGTTTGGTATCGATGAGGAAGACGACGGCAGCCTCCTCGGGCCTTGGCATGCGCTCGATGTTCTCGATTTCCATCCCCAGGATATATCTTCCGCTGGCGTTCCACGCAATCGTCTGACATTGACCGATATACCCGAAAAAGTGCTGCTTGGGGCCGGACGTAATCTGCTCGACTCTGAGATCAACTGCCGGCGTTTCTGCCCAGACTCTTGCCCAACACGCGATGACCAAGGCGAAACCGGCCGCCGCGGCTGTTGGGGCAAGTGCCCAGGACGAAGCTCGCACGTGTTTGATCGTAGTTCTCCTGTCGGCCCTGCTATGATCGCCGGATCGCCCCTCGCTTGCCCTGAATTTCCTTTGCTGGCAGACTACTCGGAACCCAATGTCGTGCACGGGCTGCCATGACGGATAGCTGAATCGAGAGGCACTGCACCATCGTTTTGGACGGTCATAGAACGAACCGTTTCGGACCACCCTGCGCTCTTCAGAAGTCGGATCGTTACGGCCGTCGTGCTCGTCATAGGAATACGGTCGGTACTGCGATAGCGTCCATTCGGCCACGTTCCCATGCACGTCGTGTGCAGGGCGAAGCAGACAGGTGCTCAGTACGTTAAACCCTCCTCGGCGGTCGATGTCTCGGCTTTCGGGCGCCGGGAGGCGAACACCGCGTGAGGGAAGGTCACCATACTGGCCCCCTGAAGGAGCGAGACACCGGTTAGGGTGATCGGTAAGATGGTCGTGACCCCCTTCCCGTGACTTGATCCAGGTTTTGTGAGAGAATACTGGCGGCCCCTTGGGAGACCGTCCATGAGTGCGGTGTACACCACGCGATGCGGGTACCTGCGAGGCGCGGTAATTCTGGCATTGCTGCTCGGCCTGTCCGTCCTGGCCTGCGCCCAGGGAACACGGTCCGACTACGCCCGAAGCGAGCGTCTGCGAATGCTGACGCGGGACAAGGTGTTTCGGGATCGCCTCTCGCTGAACTGGTCGGAAGACGGACGATGGCTGTGGTACCGCGTGCAGACGGGGGCCAATCGGCACGAGTTCGTGATTGTCGATCTGGCCAAAGGCGCGCGTCGGCCGGCGTTCGATCACGCCCGGCTGGCCAAGGCTCTTGTCGCCGCCGGTGTCAAGGGCGCGCGAGCCGATCGCCTGCTGCTGACCCAGATCCGGCCGAGCACCGACGGGCAGAGCGTTGCCGTGCGCATCGGTGGGACGTGGTGGCGGTGCGATCTGAAGACTTACCAGGTCCGTCGCGACGACGGCACGAAGTCGACGGGCCGGGCTGAGAGGATCCGACCGGTCGCCGGTGGCCCCAAAGCCAGCAGACCCAGCCGGACTGAGACCTGGGTGACCTTCGTCAACACAACCAAGGGCGAGATCGTATTGATCTGGTTGGACACCGACGGCCGACGGAAGAGCTACGGCCGGGTCGCCGCCGGCGCCTCGAGGAACCAGCACACGTTCGCGGGGCATGTCTGGTTGGTGACGGAAGGGCGGGGCAAGCCGCTGGGCCTTTATCAGGCCCGAGAGCAGCAGACACGGGTGGAAGTCACCACCAAGGCCGCCACGCAGCCGGCCAAGCAGCCGCCGCGCCGGTCGAATGGCTCCCGCCGCAGCCGCACCAGCCGAGCTTCGCCAGACTCGCCCGACGGCGCGTGGACGGCCTTCGTGCGGGACCACAACGTCTATCTCCGGCCAACCGGCGGGGGCAAGGAGATCAAACTCAGCAGCGACGGGACCGAGACGGACCGCTACGACAGCCGGTTCTACTGGTCGCCGGACTCCAAGAAGCTCGTTGTGCCCCGCGTGAAACCGGCCCAGGAGCACGAGGTCTACGTCATTGAGTCCTCTCCGCACGACCAGGTCCAGCCGAAGTTGCACTCGTACAACTACCTCAAGCCGGGCGATCGCATCGCGGTCGTCAAACCGCACCTGTTCGACATAGCGGGGAAGAAGCAGATCCCCGTTCAAGACAGGCTGTTCCCCAACCCGTGGCGCACGAGCGAGATGCGCTGGTCGCCCGATTCGAGCCGGTTCACCTTTCTCTACAACCAGAGAGGCCACCAGGTGCTCCGCCTGCTGGCCATCGATGCCCGCACAGGGGCCGTCCGCACACTGGTCGAGGAGACCAGCAAGACATTCATCGATTACTCCGGAAAGACGTACTTGCGCTGGCTGGAGGAGACCGGCGAGTTGATCTGGATGTCGGAGCGCAACGGGTGGTGTCACCTGTACCTCTATGACGCGGCCCAGGGCACGGTGAAGAACCAGATCACAAAGGGGAAGTGGGTGGTTCGCGGCGTGGATCGCGTGGATACGGAGAAGCGCCAGATCTGGTTCCGCGCCGGCGGTATCCGCCCCGGCCAGGACCCCTACGACATCCACTACGCCCGCGTGAACTTCGATGGAACAGGTCTGGCCGTACTCACCGAAGGCAACGGGACGCACAGCATCGAGTACTCGCCCAAGGGACGATTCTTCGTCGACCGCTACTCGCGCGTGGATATGCCGACCGTGACGGAACTCCGCCTCACCAGCGACGGCACACGCGTGTGCGTGCTGGAGCGGGCGGACGCCTCGGCCCTGTTGGCGACAGGCTGGAAGCCGCCGATCCGTTTCACGGCCAAAGGGCGGGACGGCGAGACGGACATCTATGGGGTGATCTACCGGCCGACGACGTTCGATCCCAAGAGCAAGTACCCGGTCATCGAGTGCATATACGCCGGCCCGCAGGGCGCGACCGTGCCCAAGAGCTTCCGGTCGCGGCACCACCCGCAGGCGATGGCGGAACTCGGGTTCGTGCTGGTGCAGATCGACGGTATGGGCACGAACTACCGCTCCAAACGATTCCACGACGTCTGTTGGCGGAACCTGGCCGACGGCGGCCTGCCGGACCGCGTGCTGTGGATAAAGGCGGCCGCGAAGAAGTACCCCTGGATGGACGCCACGCGTGTGGGCATCTACGGCGGGTCGGCCGGCGGACAGAACGCCGCCGCCGCGCTCATGACGCACGGGGACTTCTACAAAGTCGCCGTCGCCGATTGTGG
>Ga0272441_10001591_pt1 | contig 48179 bp, 54 predicted proteins | sample SSMProp6N_FD_193582 | JGI IMG/M metagenome (GOLD analysis project Ga0272441, IMG submission 193582) | Marine sediment archaeal communities from Little Sippewissett salt marsh, Falmouth, MA, United States - SSM-Prop-6N | ecosystem: Environmental > Aquatic > Marine > Wetlands > Sediment ... | reverse complement strand
GTCTACAGGTTTCTTGATGATTGCGCCTTTGGGGTTCTCTACTTTCTTGGCTTCGGGGAACATCTTGTATCTGACAGTAGCCATCTGTGGATTACTATTTGGCGTAATGATAGTAGCCATGATATTACCACCATAGGCTGGACGTGTCTGCTGGAGTAGCCCTGTCTCGGGGTCTATGTCCAAGCTTGTGCAGTCAGCTGTGAGTCCTGTCTTGAGTTTGGCTGCTACTCTTGGCCCCATGCTTCTTCCGATGCTGGTGGCTCCTACGAGGAATATGCTTGGAGTTTCATCTTTGCAGCACTGGGCTAGGACATCAGTGTAAGGATCATCCCTGAACTGTTTCAGGTCTGGGTGATCATATACGAATACCTTGTCGGCGCCTCGATTGATGAGTTCCTCAGATGCCTTATCCAGTTCACTACCAACGATAACTGCGTAGACTGGTTCAGTTAATTGGGCTGCTAGCTCCTGTGCCTTGCCCAGAAGCTCATATGATACCTTGTGGAGTTCTCCTTGGCTCATCTCAGCGTAGACCATTACGCCCTTACCTTTGCTGACTTCGGTGGTCTCTGTCTCGCGCATGATGATGGCGCTTACTGGGCAGACATCGATGCATTGTCCGCAGACGCGGCAAGCCTCTGTGATGTATGCTTTGCCGTCGCGCATCTCGATTGCCCCAAAGGGACAAACAGACAAACATTCCTCGCAGCCGTTGCAGTCGCTTGTTACGTATACTGGTGCTTCACTCATCTAGATCACCTTACACTCCAGTAGTTTACTGAAGATCGCCTCAACAAGCTCATCCGTGGTTCCCTCGACTACCTCGCCTGCCTCATGGGTCTCTGGCTCGAATATCTTGACTACCCGGGTGAAGCTACCGTCCAAACCGATCTCCTTGGGATCAATGCCCAAGTCATTGTTGGTGATCTCTTTGATCTCGGCTTTTTTCGCCTTGAGTCTGCCTCTTAGTGTGGCTAGTCTGGGTTGATTAATGTCTTTACTTACGGAAAGAAGAAGGGGTAGGGGTGCCTCAAGCGTCTCAATACCATCATCCATGATTCGCTTGAGTGTAACTTTGCCGTCCTTGATCTCTGATACCTCGTTGACATAACAGACATGGGGGATCCCCATGTGCTCAGCCATCTCTGGACCAGTCTGACCAGTATCTCCGTCAGTGGTCTTGAGCCCAGTGATAATCAAATCATAACCGCCCATATGTTCAATGGTCTTGGCGAGGGTAAGGCTGGTCGCCCAAGTATCTGCCCCCGCGAATGCCCTATCTGTAGCTAGATAACCTTCATCAGCGCCCATTGCTATGGCGTCCCTGAGGGCATCTGCTGCCCAGGGAGGACCCATTGTTAGTACTTTTACTGTGCCGCCGTGGGTTTCCTTGATTTTTAGCCCTTCTTCTATGGCGTATTCGTCGAAGGGGTTGATGACTGCGGCTACGCCTTCTCTTTTGAGTCTTCCTGTTTCTTCGTCGAAGTCTACTTCTGTGGTCTCGGGGACCTGTTTGATGCAGACTATGATGTTTAAGCCTTCACTCATAGGTATCACATTATTTAATTTAATTAGATGGATTGATACCGGTATAAAAAAGGGTGGCTTATGTCGAAGGAGTTTTCAACGCTTGTTTAATATCAAGGTGTATGAGGCTCAAGGTACAGGATGTCTTGGAATCAAAGAACATCCAGTACAGGATTATCGAACTCAAAGAGAGGGCTATAACCGTTCAAGACGTCATAAAGTATAGCGAAGAGTATATTAACTCAGAGGAAATCTGCAAGACAATACTTGTAAAGAGAAAAAAAGAGTACTATGCATTGTTTCTCAGGGGTGCAGACAAGATAGATTTTAAAAAACTAAGAGGTTTGATTGGCAAGACCAGTATCGCCTCTAGAGATGAGGTGCATATGGTTTCTGGAGTTAATCCGGGTGCAGTCTGTCCATTATTGCTGGATGTTCCCGTCATTGTAGATCAACGTGTTTTGAGCCTTGATAAGCTGAATTTTGGCTCTGGGAACCATCTTTATGGGGTTGAGATTGCATCTGTTGACCTCGCTAAGGTTCTTGATTACCGGTTGGCGGATGTTGCCCAGTGAAATGCAATAAATTTATACATTACGTCATATTTATGACATACCGATAAGAAAATAAGTCAACAAAGTACAGCATACAGAGAAAAACCACCGAGGCTCAATATGACACCCAAGAAAAAACCAACCAAGAAAGAACTCCAGAAACGCGTCGAGGAACTAGAAAAAGAACTGCAAGACGCAGCCCAGCAGTCAGCTAAATACCTGAGCCAGTTGAAATACGCCAAAGCAGATCTAGAAAACGTTCAGAAACAGAACCAGAAAAGACTCATAGACGTAATGGACAGAGCAAATGGTGAACTATTGGAGAAACTCCTGCCTTTCGTGGATGAACTGGATATCCTGTACAGTAAGGATGCTGAGAAGCAGAAGCTGGTAGAGGGTGTGAAGATGGTTCACGGGAAGCTCTTGAAGCTATTGGAGTCAGAGGGAATAACCCAGATAGAGGCTGTTGGGGAGAAATTCGATCCATTCAAGCATGAGGCGATAATGGAGGTTGAGACCCTAGATGTGCCTGATGGGTTTATAGCGGAGGAGATCAGGCGTGGATACACTTTCAAGGACAAGGTGCTTAGGGCGAGCGTGGTGAAGGTGGCGAGAGCCCCTGATGTTGTTGAGATAAAAATAGAGGATAATCAAGATGAGTGAAACTAAAAGAGAAAAGATCATAGGCATAGACCTAGGAACCACAAACAGCGCGGCAGCTGTAATGATGGGCGGAAACTCAGCGGTAATACCAAGCGCTGAGGGCCCAACGGTAGCGGGAAAGATGTTCCCAAGCGTAGTAGCCTTCACAAAAGATGGACAACTACTGGTAGGAGAAGCGGCAAGGAGGCAGGCTATCACTAACCCGGAGGGAACCATACGCGAGGCAAAACGCCACATGGGTACTGATCGCAAGATCACACTGCAGGGTAAGGACTATACACCACAGCAGATCAGCGCTTTCATACTACAGAAGATATTGAGGGATACTGAGGCTTATCTGGGGGAGAAGGTCACCAAGGCGGTCATCACGGTGCCTGCTCACTTCAATGATAACCAGAGACAGGCTACAATCGATGCAGGTGAGATCGCGGGTCTGAGTGTTACGAGGATTGTGAATGAGCCTACTGCTGCAGCGTTGGCTTATGGCTTAGACAAGGTTGATCAGGATATGAAGATACTTGTCTTCAGCTTTGGCGGCGGTACAAACGATACCACTATCATGGACTTTGGTGGTGGCGTATTTGAGGTACTCTCTACCAGCGGTGACACCCAGACTGGTGGAGCAGATGTTGACAAGGTCATAATGGATTATCTGGTCGCCGAGTTCAGGAGCGAGACTGGGATCGATTTAACCAATGATATGAAGGCTATGGCTAGGCTCAAGGAATCAGCCGAGAAAGCCAAGATAGAGCTAAGCAATCTAATGACGACAGATATTGATCTACCATACATCGCGATGAACGCGGACGGTCCCCAGAATCTTCATATTACCATGACGAGGGCTAAGCTGGAGCAGTTAGCTGCCCCTATTGTGGAGAAGATCAAGGAGCCCATCAGGCGAACCATACGTGACGCTGGGCTCTCATCAGGGCAGATAGATAAACTGGTTCTCTTCGGTGGTATGACCAAGATGCCGCTGGTCCAGAGGACGGTAGAAGGACTCGTGGGCAAGAAGATGGAACGTGGCGTTGACCCCATGGAATGTGTAGCTGTTGGAGCCAGTATCCAAGGAGCGGTATTAGCAGGAGAAATCGATGATATTGTATTGCTGGATGTTACCCCATTGAGTCTCGGAGTCGAGACCCTAGGTGGAGTCTTGACCAAGATCATCGACAGGAACACGACAATTCCAACCAAGCAGACCAAGATATTCAGCACAGCCGCAGACATGCAGACAGCCGTAACCATTAACGTACTTCAAGGAGAGCGAGCCATGGCCAAGGATAACATTAGTCTGGGGAGCTTTAATCTTGGGGGGATCCCGCCAGCACCTAGGGGTGTGCCACAGATCGAGGTCACGTTTGATATCAACGCTGATGGCGTATTGAATGTATCAGCAAAAGACCTTGGTACAGGCAAAGAGATGAGCATCAAGATACAAGCATCCACAAAGCTCAATGACGCGGATAAGGACAGGATGGTCAGGGAAGCCGAGGAATACGCTGAGGCTGATAAACAGCTCAAAGAGGAAATTGAGACTCGTAACCAAGCAGATACACTAGCTTATAGTACTGAGAAGATGCTTGGGGAGCTTGGGGACAAGATACCTGGAGACATCAAGGGCAAGATACAGAGCAGTCTGGAGAGTCTAAAAACCGCCATAAAGGATGGTAGCATCGCAGATATCAAGGCAAAGATGGATGAACTGCAGAAGGTTTCTCAGGAGGCTGGTGAGGCTATCTATAAGCAGAGCGCAGAAGCTCAGCAGGCTGCAGGTGGGCCTCAGACTCCTCCACCGGGAACGGAGTCTCAGCAGGAGCCGGGCAAGAAGACGGTTGATGCTGATTATCGTGTAGTGGATGATGAAGAGGAAAAACAGTAACTCTGTTCTATTTTTGGGTTCTTTTTCTATACTCCTTAACCCTTTTTCAATAAACCCCATTGTTTAGGTCTAGATATGGTCTACCTCAAGAAGAAGGACTACAAGAAGGAGAAAATGGTGCTCATAACAGGCACTGTAATGATATTTATCGCAGCCATCGCTGGTACCCAGTTCACAGTATTAGGTAGAGTATATATTGAGAAACTCAAGTTCATGGAGAATAAGGGATACGAGTTAAACGGTAGCGTACCTTGGAGCGATTATGATACATGGGTTCAGGATATAAACACTGAAACTTTCAGGGGTAAGATGGCTGATGATGTTCGTGAGGTCATGGACTGGATGGAGTGGTATGGATTATTGAAGGAAGCGGAGAAGGCGCCTATCTATGATGAAAGCCTCTTTGGTCCTGTGCATTATTGTGATGAGAGCTATTGTCTCTGGTTCATTACTGTTGATAGCCGGATAGCTGATGGAAAAGGGCACATCCAGACTTATGTGATATTCCCAGAGTAGCTATAGCCAACTGCTTTTATCGATTTCCTCGATAACTTCATCCAATAGGTCTCTGAACTCAATAAGTTGTTCCATGGTTACATCAACGCTGATGGAGTCAATTCGTTGTTTTCGTATTTCCTCGATTGTCATCTGGAGCACCATGTTGGTGTCTTCGTCTATTGGTAGACTGAAGTAGATGCGTTTCATCATCAATATTCGGGGTGTCTTGTTATTATCCCCTTCTGAGGAAGCTACTGGTTTGGTAACGTTTATACCCGAGTTTCATTGAGAAAAAGCGAAAGAGGCGCCCACATGACAGAAAAAAGAGACTACTACGAGGTTCTAGGAATAGACAGGAACGCCTCACAAGACGAGATAAAGAAAGCCTTCAGAAAGCTAGCGTTCAAGTACCACCCAGACCGGAACAAGGAAGCTGATGCAGAGGAAAAGTTCAAGGAGATAAGTGAAGCATACGCGGTTCTAAGCGATGACCAGAAGAAAGCCCAGTATGATAGGTTTGGGCACGCAGGTATCAGCGGAGCATATAGCCAAGAGGATATCTTCAGGGGAGCAGATTTCAGCAGTATATTCCGTGATATGGGTTTCGGGGATGATATCTTCAGCAGGATATTTGGCAGCATGTTTGGGGGAGGCTTTGGAGGATTCCAGACCACTCGCAGACGAAGTGGACCACCTCGGGGAAGGGATATCGAGACACGTATAGAGATTACCTTGGAGCAGGCTGCGTTCGGGGCTGAGGTTGAGCTAAGCATCAACAGGGCTGAGAAATGCAGCAAGTGTGGCGGAGACGGCGCTGAGCCGGGACATGATGTTGTCACTTGTCCACAATGTGGTGGTAGGGGTCAGATTCAGCAGCGAACCCAGAGCCTCTTTGGTTCCATGATTACTGTGACGACTTGTCCAAGGTGTCAGGGTAGGGGTAAGGTGCCTGAGCAGAACTGCAGTAAATGTGGCGGGAATGGGTTGGAGAACAAACGCAGGACGCTCAGCATAAATGTTCCAGAGGGTATCGAGGATGGGGTCTACATGACGCTCAGGGGTCAGGGTGATGCTGGTTCCTATGGTGGTCCCAATGGTGATCTGTATGTTGGTGTCAGGATCAAGCCCCATAAGGAGCTTATCAGGCGTGGTAGCGATGTCATTTATGAGGCTGAGATATCTTTCCCTCAGGCGGCTTTGGGTGCTGAGATAGAGGTTCCTATTTTGCGGGGTAAGGATAAGTTGAGTATTCCTTCGGGTACCCAGAACGGTGATATTCTGAGGCTGAAGGGAAAAGGTATTCCCAGCAGGTATGGCAGAGGAGACCAACTAATCCATATCACTGTGAAAGTGCCTAAGCGGCTCAACCGAAAACAGAGAGAATTAATTGAGCAGCTTGATGAAGAACTTGGTAAGAAAAGAGGATTATTCGGTTAGCGTCTATCGATTAACTCTTTGACGCCGGGTCCTGTACCGATCAGGGTCACAGGTAAGCCTATTTTTTCCTCGATCTCCTCGATGAATGCTTTTGCTTCATCAGGTAGACTATCATAGTTGTTTGAGCCAGCGATCTCAGGGTACAGTATATCCATCTTGGTAACTGCTAGCTGGGTGGCTCCATTTATCATGGCTGCACGTTTAGCCAGCTTATAGTTGAAGGGCGCTGCCCTGCGTTGACGCCCCGTGACTGTCCCATACTCGTCCCATCCGCGCTTCTTGGCTTCCTCAAAGCTTATCTCACCTTCTAATGGACCTTCACCTACTCTGGTTACGTATGCCTTACAGACCAAGACAACCTCATCGACTCTTGTGGGTCCGACGCCTACATCGCTACATACAGCGGCTGCGCATACGTCCTTGCTTGTGACAAAGGGGTATCCGCCGTGGAATAGGCTGATGTAGGTTCCCTGTGTACCTTCCAACACAACGTTTTCACCCCGGTCCAACGCCTCATTGACCAAGGTAGGAACATCCTTGAGATACTTTTTTAGTTCAGGTATCTCACGAGCCATCTTTGCAGTCCTATATGCCCTGTCAGCGTTACATGGACCTGTGCCTGTTCCTGTGGTGCCTATCTTTTCTTTGAGGTATCCTTTGCTGTCTTCTTCGATGTGTTTCTGCTCTATTATGGCGCATTGGGGGTCTAGTCCAAACCGGTTTTTTATGCCGGTTACCTCGATCTCTTTGAGAAGAACTTCTGGGTTAACTAGTACGCCGGGTCCTATGAGTTGGAGGGTTCGATCGTTTACGAAGCCGCATGGGACCATCCTTAGCTTGTACTTGACATTGTCCTTGACTACTGTGTGTCCTGCGTTTGGTCCTACTCCTCCTCTTGCGACTACTGCGGCGTCCTCTGATACCGCGAGGTATGATACGATCTTTCCTTTTCCACCGTCTCCGAAAAATCCGTCTACAACAATACTACAGCTCATATGCTCACCGAGCCGATCATCCCACCATAACTATTGATTTAAGTTTAACGCATATAGAGGCTTTTACAATACATAGTTTTAACAGAAATGTGTTAATAAATGTGGCATAGATTCGTATGGTTTGACAGGGGAATAAATCCTATTCTAGGTCAATGATTTTATGTCCATTCTGTGTATTAGTCTCGAATACATTGAATCCAATTGAATTGATTTCTGGAGAAAGAATAATTGAACTCACCAAGACCCTAGTCGAGATTCCTTCCGAGACTGGAAAAGAGAAGGCGATAGGGGACTGGATGATAAATTTCTTCGAGAAACTGGGATTAAGCGAGATCACAAGGCTTCCGGTCGAGGAGGCGGGAGATACAGTATTTGCTGTTCTCAAGGGCGGGGATGGACCCAAGATGATGCTGAATTTCCATATTGATACCTTTGATGCCTTTGAGGGATGGGAGACACCTCCATTCAAGGTAGTCGAGAAAGGTGACCGTATCTATGGGCTTGGAGCCCATGATATGAAAGGAGGGACAGCATGTGCATTGGCTGCGCTTGAGGCAATCGTAGGATCAGGGATAGAGCTTGGCGGAGACTTAATTGTTAGTGGCACAAGTGACGAAGAGTACTGGAGCAGGGGAGCCCACGAACTCATCAAAACAGGTATACTCAAGGACTGCAAATATTGCATCGTACCAGAGCCATCAGACCACGCTACGATATTAATTGGTCAGCTTGGTAGGCATGTCTTCAAGCTCAGGTTCTACGGTAGCTCGGTGAGCGCTGCCTATGATGAGGGGGTTAATGCGGTTGTTGATGCTGCGAAGGTGGTGGCTGAGTTTGAGAAGCATAAGCCTGATGGGTTCGGGTTTATGCCTGAGTATGGTATGCGGGGATCACTTTGTGTTACTGGGTTGCATAGTGGTGGTGATAAGATATATGTGCCTGAGCTGGCTGAGGTGACTATTGACCGGCATATATTGCCGGGTCAGACGGTTGAGGAGGCTGCCCAGCAGATACGTCAGATCATACTAGAGGCGGATATCAAGGGGCGATATGAGTTGACATGGGACGAAAGACCCACTCCTGCGCCGACCAGCTTCATTACTCCACCCGACTCATTGTTCGTCAAGACTGCCAAGAGAAACCTTGAGGCTATGCTTGGACAGGATGTGCGTTTGGCGTTGGCTAGGAGTGTGGCTGATACCAATCATATCGCGGTTCATGGCGGAGTACCAACTATAATCATGGGTCCAAGCGGGGGTAATACCTGTGAGGCTAATGAGTGGGTAGACAAGGAATCGCTCCTTCAGATTGCTCGCGCTATCACAAAAACCGTTCTGGACTTGATGGACGTATAGGTATTTTTACGACTTTTCACTAATCTACTATAACTGTGAACAAGCGGTCAATATAAAACGGGTTCATATTTCATCCAAAATCCATTAACCCAAAGGGGGGGAGGGGGGGTCAACACATCCCAGCCCCAGAACCGCCTCCAAGCATAAAAGGACCCCTAAAAAAGCTTCTTTAGGATCCAAATAGGTACAAAATCGTACTTTTTAACCGGTAAATCATGACAAAAAACGTCAAGGTAAGAAAATTCTAAGTGTCACCGAGACCAAAAAAGGAGACATGAGGCTTAAAAGACGACTCGAATACAGCGCAGACGCAACGTGGAACCATGAATCAGGGGGAACCGCCAAGGTAGACGGCTTCACTATAGACTTCGACACCCCCCATGAACACGGAGGAAACGAGACCGCCCCCTGTCCAGACCAGTTATTCATGACCAGCCTAGCAGGCTGCATCATTAACACCTTCAACTATTACCGAGTCATGCTAGACGCCGATACACAGGACGTCAAGGTGAATGTATCCTCAGACATAGAGCTAACCAAGGTAGACGGCTACAGGGTAACAGGCATCAACATAGCTCTACAGGTCTGGACCGACGAGGAAAACCATATACTCAACACGAAATGCGCCCAGCGAGCCATAGACTACTGCCACCTCACCAAGAGCATAGAGGAAGCCATACCCATTGAGACCAGCATCGAGGTTCATTTAGAGTAAACATTATCCCAGTATAGATCATCTCCATAGTATCTTGAACACAGTAGGAATCCTCATCATAGGAAACGAGATACTGGACGGCGTCATACTCGACACCAACAGCCAATGGATAATACAACAATTAAAACCACTAAACTACACGGTAGCCGAATCCATAACGGTAAGAGACGATACAGCTGAGATCGCCCTAGCCATCAACAGGATGCACCAAGACCACATCAACATGGTAATCACTACAGGCGGACTGGGACCCACCTATGACGACATGACCCTCCGCGGAGTAGCAGAAGCATTCAACCTACCCATGGAACTAAACCCCACAGCCTACAGCATAGTTGAACGCCAGTACAGGCATTACTATGAACGAGGCGTCGTGGACACCCCAGAGATAACAGATGCAAGACGTAAGATGGCAGTATTCCCACAAGGAGCCACTCCACTGGATAACAGGGCGGGGGGAGCCCCAGGAGTCCTACTGGACAAGGGAGACATCAGCATAGTAAGCCTACCCGGTGTACCAAGCGAACTCAAATGGATATTCGAGAACCAGTTAAAACCTATACTCAAGGAAAAGATGCAAGGACACTATTACGAGAAGTTAATCCACCTGAACCTACGAGACGAGTCAACCCTAGCACCCTTGATAGATGAGGCGATGAAAACAGACTCTGGAGTATATATCAAATCCATGGTCAAACCCTACGGCGAAGCGGGAATAAGACTCTGGATAAGCGCCCACGGCGAAGACCCAGAGGAAATTATGCAACGAGTGGATAAGATAGCAGAACTACTCACAGAGCTTACCCGGGATCAGGTTTACACGGATTAACCCTAGTATCTATATCTATGAACCGCGTCAAGCAATGGTGAGCGTCCCCCAGTGAAACCCACAGAACTCAACATACCCAAGATTGTCCAACAGAAAATACTGGACAGAGGAATAGACGAACTCTATCCACCACAAGAGGACGCCATCAAGACAGGAGTACTAGACGGTAAGAACCTAGTATTAGCAAGTCCCACTGCCAGCGGAAAGACTCTTATCGCTGAGTTATGCGCCCTCAAACACGTATTGGAACGAGGGGGAAAAGTACTCTATCTCACACCCCTCAGAGCACTCACATGGGAAAAATACGAGGAGTTCCAAGAATACACCGACATCGAGAAGCCTGATGGGAAAAAGATCAGGGTAGGGGTAAGCAGCGGAGACATGGATAACAGCAGCCCATGGTTACAGGCTTATGATATCGTAATCACTACCAACGAGAAATGCGACAGCCTACTCAGACACCGCAGCCCATGGATGACAGGCATCAGCCTAGTAATCGCTGATGAAATACATCTTATAGGAAGTGATAGGGGTCCCACACTGGAAGTGAGCCTAGCTCGACTCCGCCAGATGAGCCCAGATATTCAGATATTAGCTCTGAGCGCCACCATCAGTAATACATTTGAGATCGCTGAATGGTTGAAAGCCGAGAGTGTCACCACTGACTGGAGACCAGTCGAGCTAAAGGAAGGAGTAGCCCTCGGAAGCCACATCAACTTCAGGGACGGACAAGTTCAAGGAATCGAGCAGTACCATAAACAAGACCCGGTAAACCTAGCCCTCAACAGCATCGACAACGGGGGACAAGCCCTCATCTTTGTTGAGAGTCGTAGAAGAGCCCAGAGCACAGCACGAACCACGGGAAACGCACTCAAAAAAAGACTCAGCCGGAGAGAACAGACAGAACTCCACAGGATAGCCGCGGATATCAGTAGCCACGGAGAGAAAACAAGGTTAACAGATGACTTATCCGAGATAGTCTCTAAGGGTGCTGCCTTCCACCACGCTGGTTTGAATAGGGATCACAGGCGAATAGTAGAGACCGCATTCAAAGAGGGGTATATCAAGATACTCAGCGCCACACCCACACTAGCAGCAGGAGTAAACCTACCAGCCAGAACAGTCGTAATAGGAAATTATCGACGCTTCATGCCCGGGTATGGCATGCAGCCCATCAAAGTAATGGAGTATAAGCAGATGAGCGGCAGGGCAGGACGCCCCCAATATGACAAAGAAGGTGTCGCGCTACTCATCGCCAGCAGCGAGGATGAGCAAGACTTCCTCATGGAGGACTATATTCTCAGTAACCCTGAGAGGATCGATAGCAGGCTAGCACAGGAATCAGCATTAAGAGGACATACACTTGCTGCTATTGCAGCTGATTATGCTCATAGCGAGAACAGCCTGCTGGATTTCTTTGGTTCAACCTTCTACGGGTATAATTATCCTACGGCTGGTATCAAGCTCATTCTAAGGGGAATACTCCGCTACCTAAACCGGGAGGAAATGATCAAATACGAGGGCGATCACCTCGTTGCTACGGATTTTGGGCGCAGGGTAAGCGAGTTATACATCGATCCATTGACCGCTGTTGTGCTTCGGGATGGTCTTAAACATGGGGCACTGGATATTACTGATTTCACATGGCTTCACCTTATCTGCCACACACCAGATATGCGACCCATCCTGAGACCAAGGAGAAAAGATTTCGAGCTCGTGGAAAACTATCTAGAAGATCACAGGGACGAGATAGCCATCCACCTGAGCCAAGGCTATGACTATGTTGATTATGAGGACGCTCTAGGAGAAGTAAAGACAGCCATGGTGCTTGAGGCATGGATAAGCGAGGTATCAGAAAACGATCTCCTAGAAAGATACAATGTTCAACCCGGTGACAGATACAGTGCAGTAACCAACGGAGAATGGCTCCTATATTCGGCTCATGAACTCGCCAAGATACTCGGTATGCCTGAGCCCAGAAGACATTTGATAGAGCTTAGAAACAGGGTCAAACACGGGGTCTCAAAGAAACTACTGCCACTGGTAAGGCTCAAAGGGATTGGAAGAGTCCGCGCACAGGTTCTATTTAACTCAGGATTCACCACCACAGCCAAGCTAAAACGAGCCAACCTCAGACAATTAACAGCATTACCCCTCATTGGTCCAAAACTAGCCAAGACCATCAAGGAACAGGTTGGTGGGGTCGTGGATGAGCTAGAATGGAAACGACTGGACACAGTTTTAGCTGAGCAAAGTAGCCTCACCAGCTTCATCGAGGAAGAACCCGAGGAAGAAGAGAAACTAATAGAACCTTGATTGGAGATTAATTTCTTGAAATCACAAGGATAATCGAAGACTCCGTGAGAAAATATCTAAATTCACCATAACTTTTGCACAATAGTATCGGGTTTTAATAGTAACACTGGTATATACCCTCGATCCGGTAAAAATAATATTCATACAGCTTGGTTTCTAGCATGACTGAGTCTAAACTCTGGTACTGCAAATGTTGCCAAAAAAAGACTTCTCATAATTTAATAAACTACTATGATGGCACAGTTGTGATGGAGTGTAAAGTCTGCCGTTTCAGAGAATTGACTACAAAAGGATATAATTATCGTAGCTATGAGAGAGAAATCGCTAAAGATATAAGCACTATAAAATATCCGATTTAGCGCGTAAGATCATTTTTTACGAAATAATGTGTGAAAAAGTACTTATTGACCCTTATTATGCTTGAGCCAAGAACCAGAAGAAAAGTAACCTCCTAAAGAATAGCACTATCTTTTTCATTCGTTCACAGGTATTTTTTCCGTTTTTTCAGGTTAAGATCAATTGATACTTGTTAAGATCAGTCGGAGTTACTTTGTTCTTTTACAGCGACGACGTATGAGGTCTGACACCAGCAATCGACCAGATGAAAATGGTTCAACAAGAAAACATCCTAGATCTGAAAGGAATTCTATACCATTACTGTGTTAGAAACATACCCATATGTGGAGTAAGCGTAGCTACCATGATTCACGAGTACGGGCACCTAATATGCTCAAAGATACTTGAATTCAATGGCTACATCAAATCAGAAGCATTAACCTCAGTATATCCAGTAACTATACCAGATGGCATTCATCTAACTCTATTCTACCTTAGCGGGGGATTACTTCAATTCCTCGTCTTTGGTCTGATGAGTCTACAAGGAAAAGACAAGGGAATCAATATTGCCAATAGGATGACAGCAGTTATTGGCTTAATTGAGGCTATAGTTGAACCCATTCAGAGTCTCAGGTTAAGCGGCGTGGGCGCCTGTATTGGGATCATACTTGCTTTTGTCTATCTAGCATATGAGATAACTAGAATCAAATCAACACATTAGATTACTTTTAATAATATCTGATAGTTTACTGATATACATGTCACTGGATGATACACCCGGCTACATACTCAGGGTAAGCCACGATGACTGGGTCCAGCAGATATACGAGATAAACAAATACTACAGCGGCATCATGCGCCACTGGAGAATAGGCACACCAATACTACTAGCCAAAAAAACTGAAGTCGGAGACAGCTTCCTCGGCTACGGCATCACAGATAAAGTAGAAATGCTATGGGAAATGACACCAGAAGAAGAACACTACTGCAAAGAAAACGGGTGGAGATGCGCCATCACATTCAAACCCCTCATCAGGTTCCAAAAACCCCTACCCCTCAAAGAAACATTCCTAGCCTCAGATAAACGCAAAGGCAGCTTCCTCCACGGAGCACTACTCACAGAAGACCAAGTAGACACCATCCTAGAACAAGCCGAAGAACTCCAAGAAACCTAAGACACAAAAACCCCTACACCACCCACATACAACATGGGGTACATAGCCGTAGCCATAAACAAAAACGGAGAAGACGCATCAGAAACACTACTCAGGATGCTCCAGGCAGCAAGCCCTAGACCAGCCCAAAGCTACGGGATAGCAAACTACAGAAACACAGAAACCAATAAGACAGCGGAATATACATCCCACGACCATCCAGTACTATTGGGCTCAAAGAACATTTTCCCAGAAAAATACCCACCCGAGCCACTTCAACAAGGAACCCACTCACTCGTCTTCAACGGAATTCTCTTCGACACCCAAGAACCAGACAGCCTAGCAGCTGCAGACAGACTCAAAGAGAGCCCCGAAAAAGGAATCAAGACCCTCATCAAAGAAAACACCGGAGCATACACAGTAGCAGCAGTAACACGAGACAGCGTAATAGCTGGAATAGACCACATAGGCACCATACCACTATACTATGGCGAAACCAAAGACAATGCAGCCATAGCCACCAACAAAAAAATGCTCTGGAGCATCAACATAGACCCCACCCCACTAAAACCGGGGCAAATAATCAAAATCCAACCAAAAAACATCACCACAGCACAGATAAAAACACTGGAAAAACAGAAACCCACCACAACAACAACAGAAAAACTACACGAAACCATGACCCGAAGCACAGAAGAATACACCAAAAAAACTCCAAAAGCAACCATAGCATTCTCAGGAGGAATCGACAGCCTACTAATAGCCCACTATCTCCAAAAGAACAATGTCAAACTTGAATTAATCTGGACAGGGATGGAAGATCAACCAGAACAAAGTATCGCCCAAGAAGCAGCCGACCACCTAGACCTACGACTCCACATAGACACCCACACACCAGAACAATTAGAAGAAACACTGGACACCATAATCACCAGCATCGAGGAACCCGACCCAGTAAAAACAGGAATCGCATACCCATTCCACTGGACATCAAAGAAAACATATGAACTAGGATACACCACCATGTACAGCGGAAACGGAGCAGACGAGCTATTCGCAGGATACAAGAGATACCATGAAAAATATCTGAGGGGAGAAGACCCATCCCAAGACATCTATCAAGACATATCCAATAGCTATCTCCAGAACTTTCACCGCGACACCAAGACATGCCTCGACCAAGACACCAGACTACTACTGCCATTCACCCACCCCCACCTCATAGAATACGGATTAAGCATACCAATGAAACAGAAACTACCAGACAACAGACAAGAACCTAGAAAAAAAATACTAAGAAAACTAGCCCTAAACCAAGGAATACCTGAAAAACTAGCCAATAGACCCAAAAAAGCCGCCCAATACAGCTCAGGCGTAAACAAGACCCTCACCAAGATAGCCAAAAAACAAGGCATGAGACTCAGAGAATTAACAACAGAAAGATACCAGAAAATATGTAAAGAGTTTAGCAGAGAGTAATCTTGCCCATAGCCAAGTCGTTACAGAACTCGTGCAAGTGATCAAACTCATCAGCGATAACCTCATCGATAAGTTTGGATACAGACTTTATCTCCACGCCGTTCTCGGGGATAATCTGGGCAGAGACCACACTGGGCTCATTAATCGGCTTACCAATCTGACTAAGAAGCCATACATAGATCTCCTTGACCCCACTGACATCAGCCATAACCCTATCCGCGATCCTGTAACAGAGCGCATTATAGATCTTTCCAACATGACTCACAGGGTTCTTTCCCGCAGCAGCCTCGCTACTCATTGGACGATTCAACGGGATGACACCCACAACGTTATTTCCTCGACCAACTTGTCCAGAATCACCAGCCTCGGCGCTCGTACCAACAACAGTCATATACAATCCATCTATACCCCTGCCCTTCACATCCAGTGGGTTAAGATCTATTGAGACCTCCTCGAAGCCATACTTGGCGTCAACGAAGTCAGTTATTGCAGAATGTATCTCGTCCTGTTTCTTGAAGTAATCAGCCTCACCTTCAATGAACCTGTCAACCATGGCCATGGCTACAGTAACATTCAGGTGATCATGGTTCCTCAACCCCATGAGCTTGATATCCTCACCAGACTCAGGGAACCTTTTCTTAAACTCAACCGAGTTCAGATAACCCTCAAGATCCAAGATAAGTCGCTCTGTTGTAGTAAAGGGAGCATAACCGACAGCCGCAGAGGTATCATTAGCACCAAGATACTCACCCCGCCTTTCAAAAATATCAGCTAAAGCCATTGACCCGGGCTTTATCTCACTCTGATAAACCACATGCTTCTCAGGCTCTACGAATCTAAGATTCTCCTTCAGCCAATTCGAAGCACTCTCAGCCGCAATATCATTAACAGGAATCTCCTCATCGCCCACCTTGAATGTGGCACGATCTCCAAAGACGAACCTCATGGGCTCTATTACCTTTCCGCCTTTGAAATCTGGTATAGCTACACCTGCGGCAAGGAGGCTTTTGTCCACGTTGTGGTGGAGTACTGTATCGAATTTCTTCAAGTATTCTTTGGATAGATCAATAGAGATCTGATTCATTACAGAGTCACAGATGGTGTCGGGGTGTCCCAATCCTTTTCGCTCAACAATCTCTAATGGTTGATCCTCTATAGCTACTCTTCCAAGTTTATTTACAAAAACGTTATTCAAATATCGTCACCGGATATAATCAATTTGATGGTCAAAAATACCAACCATATATATAAATTCATTCATAATTTTCCTACTCTTAATAGTAATAAAGGAATATTACCTCAGCTAAAAAAAGGATACAGCCAGTATCTAAGGAAAATAATAAAATAAGAACACGCATCATTGTATTCCAGTGAAATAGAATTGGATGATAAATCACTAGGCTATACAATTATGATCATAACCCTGGCAATCATGGCAGGATACTTGGCGTGGATAATGGGATGGATACCCGCTTTACCAGTCGAATGGTCTGTCAAGCTACCAGTGTATCTTGCGGTATATATGATCCTCTTCATCGTACTATGGATTGGATATACTATGGCGACTACGCCTCCACCTGTGCCACTTGATACTCCTCTCGATCTGGATACTGAGTTTGATTTCGACGAGGATGATGAGAAAACAGAAGAGGATCAATAATTTTCTTTTTATATTATTAACAACCTGACATGACGAGTTTATTGATTAAGTCAATATTACTAATCTTTTTACAACGCATTAACACTTTTTTGTCAATAGTCTCGACTTGTGGGAGTAACATACATGCAAAAGAATGAAAAATAAATCATTGATTTTGATAAATACAATACAAAGATCACAACATAACTAAAACAGGTAATCAAAGCATGCATATGCTGTGGGAGACACAGTGCGTACTATCGATGACATAGATCAACCTTTACTATGGATAGTGCCATTCTCCGCTCTCACACTAGTAACCCTAATCTCACTGGTAAACATAGTACTCCACTTCCTACCAGAAAGCTCAGGATACATACTCATGGTAACTGCATGCGGATTCATATGCGCCTCCGTATCAGGATTCCTAACAGAACTCATCAAGGGACGATGTAAATACGTCTACATCAGCATGAGCATAGCCGTATTCATTGGAGCAATATCATTCCTAGTAGCCTATGGCTTCTTCAAATCAAACGTAATAGCAGGACCCAATATCGCAGCTGTCTCCTCCATAAGCCAAATAGTATCAAACATAACCCTAACTCTCCTTCCCGGATTGTTTGTAGGAGCAATTGTAGGAGGAGGAGTGGGGTTCTTGCCAGAGGAAACCGAGTACATAGAACCAGAGAAAAGGATTGAGAAAACAATAGTAGCACCTGATAAGGTCGTAGGATATGAAAAATCATGTAGGCGCTGTGGCGCAGTCATGCCATTTGATTCACTATTCTGCAGTCAATGTGGAGGCACCTTAAAGAAGCGGAGAAACGAGGCTATGAAATATTGCAGATACTGTGGTAAGAGACTCTATTTCTTAGGAGAACACTGCCCAGAATGCGGAAAAGAGATAAACATAGTCTCCAAACCCAAAGTCTTCGTATCAGACTAACCGATACAAACGTCAATCCTTACTTTAGATACACCCGGACTGTATTTTGCGACTTTAACCCCGCCTCTAAACTCACAGGTTCTACCATATACAGAGGCTGCCTCCTCGACTAGTTTGAAAGCATCAGAATAGGGATCATCATCAGATGCCCAATGATAAAAATGCAATATCCCACCAGGCTTAACCATTGGAACCGTGACATCTAGAAAAAGATGAGCCCCCTTAGGCAAAGGAGTTAGCACCCTATCAAACCGTGTACCAAGAGTTGGACATACCTCCCTGACATCACCCTGTATCGCAGTAACCCGACCCTCTAGCTTGTTCAGACGAATATTCTCAACACAATACTTGTGTGCATCCTCGTTTAGTTCAACCGCGACGCACCTTGTGCCTTGATTATGCTTAGCAATGCAGATGGGAAAAGGGCCGACGCCACTAAACATCACCAAAACCTCTTCTGTGGAGGTTATCTGGTTAGATATTCTCTCCCGCTCACTGCTCTCCCTTGTAGAAAAATAGGTGACTCTAGGGTCTAGTTTAAAGCGGCAACCTGACTCTTTGTGGATTACCTCGGTATCAGGATCACCCAGAATCAACCGATAATCCCTGAGCCTCAACTCGCCATACCTCTCAGACTTTTTCGCCAAGACACTCCGAACATTCTTATGAACCTGCATTAAGGTCTCGGCTATCACTAGCTCATGTTTCTCTAAATCTTCAGGTATCTCAATAATTGCTACTGCATCACCCTTTGAACCAATAATATCAAAACTAGAGGGAACAAGCCCGATCAGATCATCTTCCAGCATTCCTCGTAGATTGGATTTTAGATCATTCTTCAAATTGATCCAGCCGTATTCAGGCTAGAAAATAGATTTTTCACCCGTCTTCCTAGCTAATTTACCTCTAACACGTATCTCGTCCTTAAACATATCCTCAGGCCTAACCTCATCTCTAGTCTTGCGTTTTACTGTGAGACCACAGACTCCGTTCTCCAGAAGCTGTCTCTTGTGGCACATCGCATAGGTGCACCCTTTTGGATCGCACGGCTCATTTGTCCAAGTGCACCAAGCAGTTTTTCCTCTGAAGGTCAAAGCTCTCTTAGTACACTTGAAAGTCCGGCATTTTGGGTAACATAATTCAGATTTTTCCAAGATGCAAAACACCAGAATATCTTATTTGGTTAAGTGAAACTCTTGCAAAATTTAAATCTTATCGAGCAAGGCTTCAAAAGTCTAGAAAGAGAACCCCAAAAAAAAGAAAAAACGTGCCTAATAGTGCTCAAATCGTGTATATTAGACTGTATTTTTGATCTAGAATCCTTTAATTTACTCTTAACTAGAAGCGACTAAACAGGGGACAACTGTGAGCACTTACGATAAAATACTCGTTGTAGACGATGATGATGCACTCCGCGAATCCATTGTGAGCATCTTAGAAAGCGAGGGATATGTTCTAGACGTAGCAAAAAGCGGATTTGAGGCCGAGATAAAGCTTCGAAATAAGATCTACAATCTTGTGCTCCTTGATATAAGGCTCCCAGATATCACTGGAATAGAGCTCTTGGCGAAGATCAATAAATTTACCCCAAGGACAAAAAAAATCGTATTAACTGGGTTCCCAGACACCGAGACAGCCATCAAATCAGTCAACGAGAAAGCAGACGCATACCTGGTAAAACCATTTGACCCAGATGCGCTTCTCGAAGTAATCGCTGAAAACCTAGAAAACCAGAAAGAAGAGTTAAAATATACTCAGGAAAAGGTCCTCGAATATATCCAACACAGAGTCAAAGAACTCGATGAGGACCAGATACCTAGAAAAATGGGGGTCTAAATGATATCAGAAATTACAGAGATTTTGGATTTAAACTCTCCTACCCATGATAGAAAGAAGGAAGAGTTTAGAAAATACCTCATAGAGAGTATCGAAGAAGTACTATCATTTAGTATGGTTGTATTAAATTTTCTAGAGCTAAACACCTCGTTTAAGAGGACCAATATACTAGAGCGCCCTGATATCTTCAGTATTGAACTCGAAGACCTTTTTGGGAACAGCGCCAAGGGTATAGAAGACCTTATTCTGGAACGACTATGTAAAAAAATTAATAAAAAATATATTAAAGATAGGAATATGAGGTTTGAAGACTCAATTAATGAGGCTTTAAAAGGATATGTAAAATACTATTAAAAGATATAGATAATAAATCACCTTTTATTTGATTACTATTATAATGGATTTTTATATTCATTTAATACCGAGAATATTTTTAAATATTAATGTAGACAACATCACGTTGTATGGTTAACGTTGCATAGCACACCACTTAAATCATACAAAAACAAATGAAAGGAAGTTTAAAATGCCTCAAAAAACAGGAATCCCGAAAACAGTACTTTTAGCCACCAGGGTAACCCCGAGGATTCGGGACATCGTCGTTCAAATGGCTACTCGTGAGGGGTTAAATGTAAGCGAGTGGCTGAGAAATCTCATTATTTTAGAGCTGAAAAGGGCTGAGGCATTACCTAGTGTACTCAGGGCGCCCACTTTTGATCTAGAGATGGATGATGATAATGAGTGAAAGAATTTCCACGGGTAACCCTGAACTTGATATTCTGCTGGATGGAGGATTTCTCAGAAACAGCATGATCCTTCTCGCTGGAAACCCGGGTGCAGGTAAAACGATACTGTCATCTAATTTCATATATCAAGGGGCCTTGAATGATGAACCCGGAGTATATGCCTGTTTCGCCGAGACAAGGAAAAGGCTAATCACAGATATGAAAAAATTTGGCATCGATTACGAGCCATTAATCAGACGGAGAAAAGTAGAGGTTCTAGATCTAAGCATCGGTAGCGAGACCGAGGTACAATCGGCACTCAACCAGATATTTGAAGCAATCACAACTCTAAGAGCCAAAAGGTTAGTTGTGGATAGCATAGCGGCCATGGCCATGGGGCTAGAAACAGAGTTCGAGAAAAGACACCTAATCAGGCTGCTTTATAGATTAATATTGAAAACAGGATGTACTACCCTAGCCATTACTGATATCCCTTGGAATAGCACTAAAATCGGTGAGAGCATCGAGGAGTTTGTCGCAGACGGGATTATGCTGATGGAACATAATTATGATGATACGGATAACCTGAAGCGTAAGCTCAGGATCACCAAGATGCGTGGGACCAATCACTCTAGAAAGACTCATAGATACACTATTAATGAGCAGGGTCTGCAGATAGAGATGTAATTAGGTATATATCTCCAAGTCCTCTGGCTCATCTTCCTTAGCTTTTCTATACTTGATATAGACATAAGCTGCCAAGATTACAGCTATGATCGCCGCCAAGACTATTAGAATATGGAATACGAGAATTTCTCTTCCAAGTATGTTTACTGTTAATTCTGCTTCCTCTATTTGCTGCGCAGTCTGAATGTTTTTCTGAGCTTCTTTTGATTCATATCCGGTCTTTATGGCCACAGCTTTTAATCGTAAGGTCTCAAATTTCTGAACTATCTGGGCGGTAGCTATTCCATCCTCATTTGTTTCGCTTTCTTCTGATAATATCACTCCGCCAAGGGCAGTCCACTCAATCTGGGCACCGGGGACAGGTAAACCAGCGCTAATTAATTCTACCTGGGCAGTAAAGGTTTGATTTATTTGAATGATGTTGGGTGCACTCATAGTCATATTAAATTTCTGAGTAATGACTTCGATCGTCGTTTCTGATGGCTTAACACCCATCATGGATGCCAAGATATTTGTGCTTCCAGAGGTTTCCAAAGACGTGAACCTAGCGACAGAATAGCTTTTTCCTTGAGGTATAACAACTAGACTCGGTACAGTACCCACGTTTATATCGGTACTAGTTAGGAATATCTCCGTATCTCTTCTTGCCTCAACGGGATTTCCTTCATCATCAAGTAGTTGTACAGTAACTATATCATGAACTGACTCATCAGCGACAAGGATTTCAGGAATAACATATAACTCTACTAGGGCGGGAATCTGACCTTGTATCAATATCACTTCACTGTCTGATAACAAGCCTGGACTCGAGGCAGAAATTATGCTCTCACCATTCTCCGTATAAGTAGTGAGTTCTGCTGTAGTTTTGTATAGACCACTGTTTATTGTTACGGTCTCATCAACAGTAACTAGGTTGGTATTACTGCTTGAAAGGTAAATTGTAGTTGCAGTTGTGGCTGCTACGGGTCTTCCCTCTCTATCTTGTAACTGTATTGTGACCGCGTTGTGAATATTCTCATCTGGAAGCAATAGATCGGGATTAAAGAATAGTGCTATTTGTTCAGGTTCCTCTGGAACATTGAAAACCGTTATAGTATCACTCCCAGGAACGTAACCTTGTGCCTGAGCAGCTATTATGGATTCTCCAGTGAATGATCCTATTACAGTAAATTCAGTTGTTGCATAGGTTGATCCTTTTTCTATAACTAGGTTTTGAATTACAGTACAGATGCTATGGTTTGAGGAGGTTAGTGTGACATCGACTTCTTCTGAAGTGATGAGGGGCTCTCCAAGAGAGTCGATGATTTGGACTACTACTTTCCCATTCTCCCCTGTTACCATTGGCTGACTATTAGGTGAGGTATAAACAAAGAGACGTGCTTCATAGTTGGATTGTGATACCTGGAGATACTCATTTCCTGTAACATATCCTGGGCTACTTGCAGTGATGATGGTTATTCCTGAGGCTTGTTTAGTCATAAAATTAGCTTTTGCGTATGATTCTCCTTCTCGAATTGTGATGAACTCATCAATTGTACCTATGTTGATGTTGCTGGTGGTGAGATGAATCGGGGTGTCCCTTGGCGCTAAATAGGGTTGACCGTTTTCAGTCTGTAGTTCAATTACTATTATTTGGTGGGTTTCACCATCGGCGTTTATTATTGGGGGAGCGGGATTCACAATAATTTCAGGTGTTTGCGCAAATGCTACTGTAATGTGATTTAACAATATTATGAGGAAGAGTAGCTGGAATATGATTCCGATTTTATTTTTTATTTTCAATTGGGTCACCGGATTTTATTTGATTGGTTGAAGCCTATGTTTTTTTCTTGCCCATGGCTTCTGGTAGGGCTTTGAGGAAGTCCTCGAAGTCATTCGTGGACTCCAATAGATCCGTTATTCGGTTTAACTGATCCTCATAATCCTCGAGTTTATCATTGTCCTCAAGGACCATGCATAGTAGCTTGTCATTTTTCTTACCGAGAATACCAAGTTTAGTGCCATTGAATTGGAGCAGTATCTTTTCTTGGCTTTCTCTTAGCTCATCATATAGGTCATAGATTGATTCTAGGTTGGTCCTATTGAGATTCTTTGGGGGTGTCCAATCCTCTGGGTACTTGGTTATTCCCATTTTTCCATTCTTTATCTCTATCAGCATAATAGGAAGGACTTTGTGTTTCTGCAATAGGTCCCTGTTCTTGTTGAGATCGATTAACTCGAAATAATCATCTGGAGGACCAGCTGGCATACTATCCTCAGGTTTGAGAATACCGTCCGCAGTAGCTTGTGCTAACAACGATGGTTTCTTCGTATCTATCTGATCGGCTAACTGACCTACAATCTCCCTTCTCTGTTCAACGTACTCATCAGCAGATATCCGATCCATCATAAAGTCATTGTCGAGTCTATAGAGAAGCTCTTGAGTCTCATGTGGATCAGTGTCTGCATCTATGTTTGGCGTAAGAGTGAGAGGCTTGGATTTTGGTTCAGAGGGTATGGAAAAATCAGGTCGCCCAGTTTGCCTAGGGGAAACCACCTGTAATGCCTGTGGTCCAGTTGGAACAGTGATGGTTGGCCCCAGTAGATTTGCACCTGTAAGGGTCTGTATCTCGGCGCTGGTCTTCCAGGCATCGATACATAGCCTGCAGACATCTAAGGGGATCTCATCTACGTCTATTGGACAAGCTCTTGCTTGGATGAAAGCGCATCGTCTTGTAGTCATGGCCTAATATCTCCTATGATTTCTTTGATATTTGGCCAGAACATGTAAACTGCAAGAACAGTTATCAAGGTAACAATTCCAGCTGGAGTCTTAATCCATAGGAAGAACCCACCTATACCTGGAAATAGTGCCGTCTGGACTCCTAAAACATCTTGTGATGTGACAGTCCATGGATCAACGCTTGGGTTGTTATCGCCTTTGGTCTTGAAGTAGACCTCGTTGGTTTCATAGCTTATCTCGACGACTCTGTGGGTGATTAGGGTACCTTTTATTGAGTCTCTTGGTGGGATAAATGTGATTATATCACCTACCTTGATATCGGTTGGAGCTACACCCTTGACATAGATCAAGTCGCCTACATTGATTGTAGGCTCCATGCTTGCTGTTGTTACAACCATTAGAGGCGTAAAGTTATTACTTATGTATGCTGCCCCGAGATAGGTCTCAAGCAGTAGAGTTATCAATAGTAATGTCTTGATGGCTTCGATCATCTGCTCAGATGATAGCCCGAGTCGTGCGCTCAGAGGCTTTTCTAAATCAAATTTCACCAATGGTTCTTCTTCTGATTCTTGTTCATCGGCAAATAGACTGAAGGGTTCTAATTCTCCTTCGGTTTTGATGCTTAGAACTTGGCCTCTAGAATCCCTTACCATTACTAGTTTTGGCTCAGAATCCTTGCTATAACTAGTCATTGCATCGATTCCGAGATAGAATAATCCGCCTACAATTGCACCATTCAGCCCGATGAATGGAATCATCTGCATCATTGGCATGGATCCACGTATGATCATGAGCGCCATGAAGCTGGCTACCGTTGTGGCGCTAGCCAGGCTTACTACGCTGAAGACTTTCGTGGAATCCAATTTTATCATAGTTCTATCTCGTCTAATGTGGATTAGTTATCTGCTAAGGTTACTAGCACTGAGGTGATATCTTCCCAAACAGTGTTACTTCCGCCATAAGCAGTTGAATCATCTATTGTTATGGTACATGAGCTTGCAGCTGTAACATCTGTGAATGATAAGATGTTTGTTCCACTACCTAAGGTATAGACACCAACATTTGGCCCAGTGATAGTTGCACCATCTAAGTCAAGATTAGAGCCAAGCAGATTTAGATCTAAATCGAAATCTACGTCTTGATCTGTTAAAGAAATGTCTATTTTCACTTTGTTTAGTGATCCTTGTGGCTTTATTTTGATCTTTGTGATTGATCCTTTTGCTCCATCGTCAGAAATATCATACACAGTAGTCTGAATATCTACGTCTGAGTCTATTGAGAAAGCCATGGTGGAGATAACACCTAATCCTATGAGCACGAGGGCTACTAAGATGTATTGTTTCTTCATTTTCGTTCAATCCAATATCTGACCTAGATAGTAATCAAGCTATAGTGAAGATGACTCGTATCTAATAGTTAACCATATGTTAACATGATGTTAACACAAGTAAACACACCTATTTCTTAACATAAAAAAATCAAAATCCCTCATTATTTAATGAATATTTAACAAAAATGAACATTGATAATTGGATTAATATTCACAAGAATCATCTTGATAACCCAACCTAATCAAGACAAATTGAAACAAGTTCTAAGAAACACACTATACTATATCGGATAACTGAACCATCATACCGTCTATATCAATCCAGATATTCGTCTTCTGAAGATATATCGTAATTGAACCAGTTGCAGCTGTAGCAGTATAAGTTGTCTCGTAGTAACCCACAAGATACTCTTCAAAACCATTGGGAGCCGGAGAAGACAACATGCCTGTTGCATTATAATATCCATAAGCCCCAGCAGTATCCGTGAACTCTAGACCGATAGCATAAGAGTTCCCGCCAGTCATGTCAGCTAGACCAAGTTTGATAATCACTCGATCACCACCCATGCTTGGCCTAACTTTAATTGAAGATACGGAAGCATCGGTTCCATCATCTGAGATGGCATAGGCTTCTGGTATTTGATCATCGGTGGTGGTTAATTGAAATGCCATCGTCGATACTACGCTAAATGCCAGGATAAGCAAGAAAGCCATAGCATATTGTTTTCTCATTTGAGCTCAATTCATTAAGCTGTTAGGTTGATTATCAATCTGATGTCGATATCATAAGTGATTTGTTGTTTAACAAGTGTTTACATAACGTTAACATAAGTAAACGGATTAATTTTTTAACATCAATATGTTAAAATAAAAAAGAAAAACACAACAAGTTTAAACATAAAAATTATAGTAAAATTGTTTAAGCTTATTGCCGAAGCTCAATACTGAAGGACTCGGTATCGGTCGCAATACTATTAAGAGTAATTATTGCCTTGATCGCCTGGTCTCCAGTTGGTACATCATCCCAGAGTAAAACGCCTTCAACTAGATCCCCAATGTTTAACGACGTTGAATTTAGTGGTGTATATCCTACTCCCTGAATCGTTAAAGTTCCTGAGGTACTCGCGTATATGGGGTCATCGCTTTCATCTCGGCAAATGAAAGAAAAGGTTAAGTCTTTAGATCCGTCTCCCCCAGAGATATAGAAGTTGACTGTAAGCTCATCGGATGTGTAATATTTTACCTTGACATCATCGATTGAGAAGTCTGAATCAGTATAAGTTGTAGTATAAATTGAGATAGGTTCAGGTCCAAGAGTAAAGAAGGGCAAAGATAGAGTGGTAATAATACTGATTAATGTAATAATCAAGACTGGAATAGCAATTATTATATTCCTAGTGCGGGTGTTCATTTTTTGGTCCTCATAAGTTTCTTCATTTTGTACTTAACTCGTTTATAGTATATTCATTCCTAATTGACCCATTCATAGTTATCCCTTCGACATCACGAAAAAAAATAAAAAAGGAGAGGATATTATATGTCAGTAACAGTAATTGTGGCTGCTTCGTAGTCACCTGCAAGAGAATCTTGTAGACTCCAAGTAATAACTACTTGATCAACCGCAGAAGCTGCATCCATTTCATGTATCGTGGTTAAATCGCCACCACTTCCGGCAACAGTATCAGTATCGGTCTCTACTACGGAACCACCTGATTTAAATTCAACTTGACAACTTGCTCCAGTTCCATCAACATCAATTGGGTTGCTGTCACCATCTAGTGCAGTTATAACAAGCTTAGCTTTCACCGAAGCAACTCCTACATGACTTGCGTCTAAAGTAACCTCAATACTACTGGATGAAACGATTACGGTCTGAGGATTAGATAACGATAGATCCGCGTCCGCGTAATCTAGTGTATACTCTATCCCCCAGGATTCCTCCAAAGTTGAAGTATTATAAGATATAGCTAGAGTAGATATTACACCCATGCTTAGGAGTAATAGAACAGCGACTATGTATTTGCGTTTCATTTTTCTCCGTTCCCTATTACGATTCTATTGTATTTACATTTATACGATATATTCAAGTCTTATGGCAAGACAATAACGGTTAACCAAGTGTTAACGCCTAGTAAACAGAGAATAATATTAACATAAAAAATACAAAAATAAATCCTAATCTACAACAGCATTAATAATTAGAAATCGAAATCATCCTCATCTTCCTCATCAACCTCAAGATCAACCGTTTCCTCTTCAACTACCTCTCCACGATTAAACGGATTTCTGAGCAACCCTCTCCTACGAGCCAACACCAATCCGCCACCAATAGAAGCCCCCAAGAAAGTACCCACACCATAAACATAAGGAGTCTTGAACATGTTTTCCTTAAAATCAACAAACCTGTAAGCAAGAGTCGGATCACCAACAGTGAAACTCTCAGGCAAACTCACAGCAGAATCAGTATAGATACCATCCGCCGCAACATCAGCATACAAAGTCCACTCACCCATAGCCTCAGGAGTGAAAGTTGTTCGGTAGGTCCCATTTTCATCTGTTAACGCAAACAAGCTAGTCTGGTTTAATCCCTGCCGGGCTGTGATGAAAACCTCATATCCTACACGTTGCTCGCTAAACTGGCCAGTTACATTCACATAATCCCCAAGCCCAATCCAGTCCCGGCTAATATTAATACTAAGAGTAGTAGGTTTGCGCCTCATAGTGAATATTGAAGCGTTACTGCTGCAAGGCCAGTTTACATTATCCCCAAAAAACTGGGCAGTAACATACCATTCACCCACCTGATTAGGAAGGAACAGGTGTGTAAATTCACCATCATCATCTGTAGTAATATCGAATTTAACCACATGGTCCCCACGAGTATAATTCATAGTAATATCAGCGTAAGGCAAACCAATAGTACCCTTAGACATGACCCCTTCACCACCATAGATATTCTCAGGCTCAACAATCAGAATTATCTCTGTAGGATTCATAGCCTTGGCTTGCCCATACTTCTTTGCAGTATTCCCAAGTGTATCGGTAGCTTCCCAGGAATAATCGCAAATAGTTCCTTTCTTCAGTGCAGGGAGTTCCGCAGAATATATATCAGGGTTAACAGAGTGGTCTATTTTCTTCCATGTCTGCTTACCGTCCGTACTCATATAGAAATCAACCTGATCAAGTTCTGAGATATCAGTGATATTGCTTCTCAGAGTGAACGGTTCATCACTTGTGACGAAATCTGGAGGATTAATTAGAGTAATATTAGGAGGTGAAAAGTCTGTTCGAAGCACAAAAGTGACTCTTCCCTCTCCATGCTCAGCTATCAATACTAAATAATACAGGATAGGATCATTTCTGGTACTATTATAATCAATACGCATATCCTGTCCACTTCTCTCACAGCTATCAGATGCCTCATAATTACGGTATCCTTGGGGATCATCGTTGAAGCCACCATAGTCTTCGTTGAGTTGACCTAACAAACCAGGGCTCCAAGGTACAAGTATATCATCAATCTCATAACCCACTTCATCCTCAAGATTACCCATAGGGTAAAGTCTCGCCTCATACATGTCAAGCAGATTAGGTACTGTAATATCCACTGTCATTCTAGGTTGATCTGTGATGAACTCAAAAGCATAACTCGATTCAGGTACAATAAAGTTATCATCAGGCTCTTCCATTCCAAACCTATAATAAATATCTGGATCAACCACTTCAATTACCATCAATATAGCTGATTCAGATTCCTGACTATCATTCGGATCGTTTCTTACACTGAGATAATAAGTGCCAGATTTATCTGGAGTGAAATACCAGCCTTTATCATCATTACTGATTTGTTCCGGATACCCAGCAGCCTCTGTATGACTGCTAATAAAATTTAATGCATTAGTCCTTGCACGGAATAAAAATACATCATAGTCTGTTAAATGGTCATCAAGGTTGACCCATTCCCCCACAAGATAGATATGATATTTGTGGCCTTCTTCAAGATTGTAAACGTACGTCCATAATTCTCCAGGTTGAATTTGATCTTCCTCGATAACAACAGGGAACCCCAATCTCTCAACCAAAGTCATATTACCAGAGAGAGGGTCCACAGATCCAGAAACAACCCCAATATGAAAAACTGAAACAGCTACGGCTAGGAGTGATGTGGCTATTAATAGTTTTAGTAAGGTCTGTTTTTTCCTCTGCATGTGGGCCACTGCTGTTTATGTGGCTTGGTTGGGGTTTGTAATTAAAGTGATTATGAATCTGTGTTCGGGTTCAGGGTTCGTTTACCTTCATTCATCATTATAGTATATACTATAGTAGGACAGGTCTTTTATAGAGTAATATGTTTAGTCTTAGTCGAATTAATTTCCTTGATTTTTAGCGGGAGAGGCAGTTTTATATTTGTACTCTGCGGATTATAGGGATTTAGATATCCTTGGATGCGATTGCATATCTTAACTTTTTTATAGATATTGTTACATATCCATAGATATGGGTAAAATATTGATTAGTCTGGAGGATGAGACTGAAGAAAAGTTCAGGGACATTGCCGAGAAGCTTTTCGGTAAAAAGAGAGGGGCTCTAAGCATCGCAGCGGAGCAAGCTATTCGTGAATGGAATGTTAGGAATGATACTCAGATCAGATTTTAGGATAACTAAGGATATCCATTAATATTCTATTAAATCCAAAGATATGAAAAAATAAACGCACGACAAACTCAATTATATTATTCTACCATGAAACAAACTACTACAATGACCATAATAACAGTACAAATAGCAGAAATAAGACAAGAAACACCCACAGTCAAGGTCCTTAAGATAGACCTTCAAGAACAAGGTTTCATTTACAAGCCAGGGCAATGGATTGACTGTTATGCTGATATTAATGGGAAAAGAGAGGTTGTTGGATATAGTCTCACTTCTTCTCCTGCTTCTTCAAAAGATTATATCGAGTTGGCGATAAAAATTAGTGACAACCCGGTTACACAATTCATTCATGAGGAAGCCATAGCAGGCGATATTCTGCATATCGATGGTGGGCAGGGCGATACCTATTTCGAGAAAGGTATGGGTGAAAAAATTATTCTAGCCTCTGCAGGTATCGGGATTGCCCCAATAATGGGGATTCTCAGGTATATTGACGAGGCAACCAATGCTGATGTCTCATTGTTTCAGAGCGCCCCCATGTTTGATGAGTTAATATACTATGAAGAAATAACACGATTAGCGGAATCGAACTCAAGAATAAAATACTATCCAACCATTACTCGAGAAGAGCCTCCAGATGGAGTAGATAGAGGCAGAATATCTGGGAACTTGTTTGAGAAAGAATGTGTTGATTGGGATTCCTTGTTTTATCTAAGCGGTCCGGGTGAAATGATACCTGAGTTAAAGGATTTTTTAGTAAGTCGAGGAGTTGATGAGCAGAGGATCAAGTATGAGGTATGGTGGTAGACCTTCATATTTTGATTATAATGTGCTTTTCACCTGAAAGCCGTTATATTCACCTGTTGGCTCGGTTTTTTCAATCGTAACTTTGCTGACGTATGCACTCGTAGGCCCCCTGTAACACCATTGAATAAGTCTATCAATCATCTCTTCATTTCCCTCAGCGATTATCTCGACCCTTCCATCTCTCAGGTTGCGTACCCAGCCCTTCAATCCAAGCTGGTTAGCCATCCGTCTAGTATTAGCACGATATCCTACTCCCTGTACCCTGCCTTCTATGGTAATATGGGTCCTTATCATAGTTCATCTACACCATATCGTGCAGCTATGTAGCAACTTCCCTCATGGCTTACCATACATGGTCCAACTGGGTTATCTGGATTACATATATTATTGAATAGGGGGCACTCCCAAGGATAGATCATTGCCCGGAGTACATCACCACACCTGCACCCAGCAGGCATTGTGTAATTGTCCTCAACGATAATATCGAATTTCTTTGAGGCATCGTACTGTTCATATTCGGGTCTTACTTGGAGACCGGATTTAGGAATTACACCTATTCCTCTCCAAGGAGCATCTTCAGGCTGGAAAACCTCATCGAGTAATTGTATTGCACGTGGTGTTCCCTCCCTTTTTACTGCTCGCTGATATGTATTTTCGATCTCGGCTCTTCCTTCTTTGATCTGCTTGATAATAAGAGCTATACTGAAGAGTATGTCAAGGGGCTCGAATCCAGCGATAACTTGAGGCACAGGATACTTCTCCTGTACTTTCTGATACCCCACCTCTCCAATGATTGTACTGACATGCCCAGGATCGATAAACCCATCGACCTGTGTTACACCCATCTCAAGCAGTGCCTCCATGGCTGGAGGAATCAACAAATGTGCACTATAGACACTGAAGTTCTCAGGAGGCTTGGCTACTAGTTCACTTGCGGTAGTAGGCGCCGTGGTCTCGAATCCCACTGCGAAGTGAACCACATCTTTATCTGTTTTCTCCGCCATCTTCACAGCGTCGTGTACACTATAAATGATCCTTACATCTAATCCTCTGCTTTTAGCATCTGCTAAGCTGCCTAATCCTGCTGGGACTCGCATCATGTCCCCAAATGTTGTGACTATGGCTCCTTCTTCCGCTAATTTGATTGCATAGTCAATTCTGTTGGGAGGTACTGTGCATACTGGGCACCCGGGTCCCATTAGAACCTCGACGTTTTTTGGGAGCATGCTTCTGATGCCGTTTTTCATTATTGCGTCTTCGTGGGTGCCGCAGACATGGACAATTCTGTAGCGTTTGTCGCCCGCTTCTTGTTTTATATATTTGATTACTTGCTCTGCGGTCTTACCGTCTCTGTAGGGATCCACGAAGCTGTACATGGGGGATTCAAATGCAGGATAGGATATAAAAAATCCTAAGAAGAACCACAATACTTCTTGCCTATAGGGTACATATCCCAAGGCAGATAGTTATAATCTAATATGCTTAAGTCTGCAGGCCCTAACCCCGGGGGATCAACGGGGAAATCAACCATACTCCAAGTGTCCCAGTATGCCTTGTGGTGGACACGGCTCTTGAGTTCAACGATCTCAAGTGTGTTCATATCAAGCCCCATAGCTTTCAAGGGGTCAGAGCTCATGGGAGCATACAATCTCTCAGTGATTACCACATGGCGGTTATCACCGAGATCGATGCTAGCAATCAAATCCTGTTTTCGGGTAGCTCCTTTCCCCATTGGGCCCGTTTCAACCCATTCTAGCTCTCCCAGATACTCGATGGTCCCCTTGATGGCTATAGGATCTCCGCTTATCTCGTGAAGCCATCCACCAATCTTGAGCTCGACTTTGTCGCCTACTTTATTGTTTGCAGCTAAAATCTTCAAGGTATCCGGGTCAGCGATGCCTGTGCTACACCAATTCTTTGCACCTTGATCGATTAATTCCCGCGTAACGTGGGTTCCATCTCCGACACGTTCGTCGTGATAAGCTATGACTACTGGTTTTTTCCCGGATTTAACCATCCTGATTACCTCGGCTACTCCATCCTTTGCTCCGGGAAGTTTCCTTGTGAGTTCTTCTTTGAGGCTCCACATTATGTCATGGATATCCTGTGCACAATCCTCAGCGAGACCTTGATTATCGTTGGTTACTATGAATACGCTTGATCCCAGATCAGGCACATCCGCATACGCAAATCCTGGAGCCACTGATGCGCAGTATACGCCTTTGGATTCCCATTCTCTGCAGCGATCATAAACGTGTTTCATAGGTGGATATTCTGAGGCTTGAAATACGCTGGCTGATATTATCTTTGGTTTTCTATAAGCCATGGTGGGTTTGAATTCCCCACGTAACGTCTTCACCATGCATTCTCCAGCCTTGTATCCGATATCGTGACTATCCAAGTGAGGATACGTCTTCAATACGAATACTGCATCAGCTGCATTTGCCATCTCGACATCCTCGTTGGCGTGCAGATCAAAAGTAACCATGATAGGAACATCGCCTACTACCTTTCGTACTCTTCTAACGATCTCTGCCTCTGGACGAGGAATTTTCTCCACAGCCATCGCTCCGTGAAGGGCGAGGTAAACTCCATCAACTTGGGTTAACTCTGATAACCTTGAAGTTATCCGACCAGTGATGACGTCAAATGCTTCGGTGCTTATCCAGCTTCCATACCCTGTGGTTTTTGGCCAACCTGTTCTCAGGATACCGGTTAGTTCTACATCTTCTTGGTTTTCTGTTGCTTCTTTGAAGCCTGTTATGTAGGTCTTGCCCTCTCCCTCTGTATCGAGTGTTGCAGGACCGTATTTTATTTCGCCGCCCTCCCAAGCCTCTAAATCGGTTGGTTCAGGGCAAAAGGTAAGTGTCTCGTGGCTGAAACTCGCCACGGCAATTCTATATTGTGCCATGGGAGAAATAGAGGGTATCCAAGTTTAAAGATTCGACCCTCGACCTATCCCCTTAAATTAACTCGTCTCGCTGAGACATCCATGAATGTTATAGAAGCAATCAAGACACGAAGAAGTGTAAGAAAATACAAACCAGAACCCATACCAGAATCGGATCTCAAAACAATACTTGAAGCAGCCCAACTTGCTCCAAGCGCTGGAAACAAGCAGCCATGGAAATTCATTGTAGTGCGAGACACTGAGACAAAGAAGAGACTAGCGGATAAGGCGAGAAAACAGCTATGGATCGGTGACGCAGGTGTGGTAATTGCGGCTCTAGCGATGGATAAGAAGGATCCTTCGATTTATGAGAGGTGGGTTGAGAGGGATGTGATGACGGCTGTTGAGCATATGGTTCTAACGGCTTGGGAGCTGGGTTATGGTACTTGCTGGATTGGTGCATTTGAACAGAAGGATATCAAAGAGATACTGGATATCCCAGAAGAAATGACTGTGATAAATCTACTTCCCATTGGGGTTCCTGACCAGAAGCCTGAGCCAAGGGGCAGGAAACCGTTTGAGGAAATTTTCCATGACGGTAAATACGGTAAGTCCTTGAAAATTTAGATTAAATTAAAAAGAAATAGAGGGGGGTTTATCTTCCCCTTGCTATCTGGAGAGGATTAAAGTCTGGCTCATCCACCTCGATGAGTCCCTTCGCACGGTCAAAGTACCTGATAACGCTGTCTCCCTTCGTTGTGACTTGGTAAACTGTGTTTGTTCTTTTGTCACGTGAATCAGAGACATCGATCTCCTCAATGAGGTCCTGCGCAACCATGCTGGATAGGATTCCCTGCAATAATTTCCATGAGAGGTTTGCGCCATACATTATCCTTGTGGGCTTAGTTGTGCCTTCTTTGATTACCTTTAGTACATCCAAGTAGATTTCGAGTTTTGATCGACGATTCTTCATCTTGTTAACCCCTTACAGACAATGGTTCCTCGGACTGTGGCTATATAGAATGGTGTGTGAAAGCCAACTACAAACACATACCGGAAATCTATATCCATGTCCGCGAATCATATTCTTCATTACTGTTCTCTGGAAAACTGTGTATAAAGAAAGTGGATACAGGATATAGATTAAAAAAGTAGTTTTACTTCTGCAACGGGATCATGCAGAGGAAAACGAAGGTTTTATCGCCTGTATTCTTGAAGTTATGCACCTCGTTGGGCTCAACCAATATGATACTACCGGGTCCAATTGGGGTTTCCCCATCTTTAGAGACCGCCACCGCGTCTCCCTCAAGTACATAGACCTCATGTTCCCACTCATGAGTATGGTAGGGGGTTGATCCTCCTGGAGCTACCTCGAAACGCCTCATGGCAAAGTTGGGGGCACCTTGTTTCTCGTTGATAAGCCACCTTATTTTAACTTTCTCGGCTGGTGCTGGAACATCCAGATTCTCGATTTCTGTGTAGTGATATGCTTTCATGTCAAAGGTTTACAGCTTTGGTGTTTTATAACATTGATCAAAAAGATGGTTACTGGATGGCGTATTGAAGCGCCTTCTCAGCGTGAACCGTAGCAGTATCAAAGACTTTAACAGATGTATCTTTTTGACGTATCAGTAAAGGAATCTCGGTGCATCCAAGCACTATACCCTCGGCACCTTCTGCCACAAGTTTATCGATGATCTCAAGGTATCCCTTACGAGACTCCTCAGTTAACTTACCGATAGAAAGCTCCTCAAAAATCACCTTAACAATATAGTCTCTATCTTCCTTATCAGGCGTCAACACCTCGATACCGTGATTAGCCAAACCCTCACGATAGAATGGTTTCGTCATACTAAACTGGGTTCCAATGAGACCAACTTTACTGAACCCCTCTTTCTTAATTGCTTCAGCAGTAGCATCAACTATGCTGATTAAAGGTATGTCTACTTGAGCTTGAAGTTTCTCGAACAAGATATGCATTGTATTGGTGGCTATGACCGCGAAATCGGCGCCAGCAAGTTTCAGAGATTTTAATCCTTTGAGTAAGGCTTTCTCGATGCTATCCCAGTCTTCCTGATTCATCCAGTCCTCATACTGCTGGAAACTTACCCCATAGATAATGGTCTCAGGATACCCGTGATTCCCGTATAACTCATGGTACCTGTGCACTATGTGCATATAATAGGTTATAGTGGACTCGGGTGTCAATCCACCCAAGATCCCGATCTTCTTGTACATGGGTAATTATTTTACGCAGTCTATTTCACTTTATGGATTACGGTTTTTCCATAGATCGATGAGTCTTTGGAGCTGTTCCACGGTTGGACCGCCACGAGTCTCGATTCGTGTAGCCTTGTAGCTTCCAGTAGCACTTGCCTGCCTCAAGGCTTCCTTGTGGCTCTTTCCATCCACCAGAGCCGAAGCGAATCCACCGATAAAAGCGTCTCCGCATCCCACCGTATTAACCACCTTGAGACCAAGCTCAGATAGGGGAACCGCATCCATCTGAATCACTATGCCTCCATCATCCTCACAAAGCATGCAGCCATCTGCTCCATGCTTGATTATGGCTACCATGTTTTTTACATGATGACAGAGTGCTTCTGAGACCTTCTTAGGATCGCTTGTTCCTAGGAGGTTCTCATACTCTATATGGTTCAATATGAAATAATCCACGTTTCTCAGCGTGGGCAGTAATGCCTCTAACCCCTCCTCGGCGTATACACCTGGATCCCAGATCATCTTGACCCCATATTTCCTGCATAGTTCCGCTAGTTTCTTGGCGGCCTCAAGTGGGGGGTCCATTATGACACATACTTTTGCCTTTTTAATGAGATTCAGCCTCTCATTGTCTAGCATATGTTTGCCGGTCATCCGTAGATTTGCTCCGAAATATGTGTGGATCTCGTTTGCACCATCCTTGCTTATGCTGATGTATGCCTGCCCAGACTCCTCATTAGGTATTAGGAGTATCCCGCTTGGGTCAACTCCCTCCTCCTCAAGGATCTTAATCTGAGCCTCAGCTATAGCATCCTCGCCTAGGGCTCCAAAGAAGGCTACTCGGTCCTTCCCGAGTATTCTGGCTGCTGCGACTGATACGTTGGCTGCAGTTCCCCCGGAGACTCGTTGAATCATGTTTACAGGCACCTCCTCACCTGTTCTGGGGAGACGTTCCATGAATAGGTTGATATCCCAGTTGATAGCCCCACAGCAGATTAGGTCTACCATTTACTCACCAGTAACTCTGTCCATTATTAGTCCGAGGAACCATTCAGCATCAATCTCGACTATAATATCTGTGTTGGTTTCCTCCTTGACTCGTCTATAGTGTCTTCGTTCTACGACGGTCATTCCCCGGGTGAGTTCTCCGTGTACCTCCAAGTCTACCTTGTATTTCTCGGTCTTGAACATGGTGGGATCTATTAAGTATGCTATGGCCTGTGGGTCGTGGAGGCTGAAGCCATTAAATTTCTCTACCAACGACTTGCATAGATCCACTACTAGCTTGGATCTTCGATCATTTTTGGCATTGATCTTGTTGAACATATCAACGCTCATCCTGTAATCGGGGTGAGTCGTGGTGTCAAGCCCTGCTGCGACTATGGGGAGCCCACTGTTGAATACTATCCTGGCTGCCTCTGGGTCGTGCCAGATATTGAACTCTGCAACAGCATTGGCGTTTCCCAATCCATAAGGGGTTAGATTATATGCTCCACCCATGATTACCAGCTTATCAACTTTCTCCGGTAGGCTTGGATCAGCTAGTAAAGCTGCGGCTATGTTTGTGAGGGGACCGATGGCTACCAGTACCAGTTTTTTCCCATACTCTTCTGCTTTCTCGTGTATCATCTCTACGGCGTTTCTTGGATCTGTCATTATTTTTGGCTCGGGGAGCTCAGCGTCCCCCAATCCTGTCTTGCCGTGGAACTCCTCAGCGTGACTCATTACCCTGATTAATGGTTTCTCGGCGCCAGCGCAGACAGGTACATCGGTTTCACCTAGGAATTCCAGTAGTTTCTTGGCGTTTCTGTGTCCTTTGGTGTGGTTTACGTTTCCTGCGACTGTCGTAATTGCTTCTACTTTGATCTCGGGGCTGTTGAAGGCTAGAAGGAAGGCTAGGGCGTCATCTACGCCGGGGTCTGTATCGAGAATAATGTGCTTCAAATGGGGTCTCCTATCCCGTTGCTGTATTTTGGGTTGAAAAATCCTTTGCTAAGCCATGTTCAGTGTGTTCTGATATCTTTGAGTGAGATAATTTAATCGTTGGTCTTGAGTCATCCCGTCAAGGCGTTGAAGATCGTGTTTTTTCTTTTCAGCTAGATCTTTCATGAGTTCTGGGCGTTCTCTGTGTATTTTTTCTTCAAGGCTTCGTTTGATGGCTATCTCAACTAATAACTCGTCACTGATATCACAGTTCTCGGGATATTTGGTTTTACCACCTAGAGACTTCAATAACTTGCTAACTGGATAGGATCGGCATTGGGCTGGACGGATCTGGTATATAGTGCATAATTCCCCATTGTGGAATGGGCATGGGTGTCTACTGATCGAAAATGAGGCATCTTTTAGTGGTCTCGCTCGGGTCTCCTTTTTGATCTGTTTGTAACTGGTTTTTCTATACTTCGCAATTTGCTTTAGCTCTGTTTTCAGAATTCTAAATGGTTTATTAAGTGTACAACATTTACCGCAATTTGTGCAGATCTGGTCCTGAAGAGCATACATCAGGACTATCTCGGTCTCTAGAAGAACACCTAGACTGCTTACCGCGTTAAGAAGATCATCTTCCCTTATGTTCTCCATGTTGAGCCTTGTCTTGGCTTTCTGGTAGACCCTTATTGCGTCTGGACCACTGAATGGCTTGAAGCCTTCTATCTGCATTAACTTCATCAAAGGGGATAATTGCTCTTCCATTGGCTCTATTGCTTTGTCGGGGTTTTTTAAGATTATAGAAGAGTGAATCATAGCAAATGAATAATTAGATTATTCCTCCTATCCATTATACTTATATTAGATAAACTGTCTTGAAGCGGTATCAAGCGGTGTCATCAATGCGCCAATTCATATAGCCCGAATCGAAATTGAGGATCATACATTAGTTGTACCTCAAGAAAATATCCAGAAAAACATGCTTCTGAAAACCAGCATTGGACAGTTATCCATGCCCAGAAGCGTTAATAAACCAAATTGTATGGAGGTCTCGACATGGTAATGCAGGTCTGCGACCTCCCAATCCCAAAGAAGATAAGACTCGCGATAAAGAACGACGAGATACAACGGACCATAATCAAGGTCAATGGTACCAATATAGGCGGTGAACACGTAGCCGTGATGGCTGGACCATGTAGCGTCGAGAGCGAGGAGCAAATGATCCAAGCAGCCCGTGCCGTGAAAGACGCGGGAGCCCAGATTCTGAGGGGAGGAGCATTCAAGCCAAGAACCTTGCCTTATAGTTTTCAAGGATTAGGGGAAGAAGGGCTTGAGTTACTAGCCCTTGCTCGTAAGGAGACAGGTCTCCCTATTATCACAGAGGTTATGTCAACGGAAGATGTGGACCTCGTCGAGGGGTACGCAGATATACTTCAGATTGGAGCCCGAAATATGCAGAACTTTTCCTTACTGAAGAAGGTGGGGAGGGCTAGTAAGCCTGTTATGCTGAAGAGGGGGATGTCAGCCACATTCAATGAATGGTTGGGATGCGCCGAGTATATCCTCAGCGAAGGAAACCCGGATGTTATACTCTGTGAGCGAGGTATCAGGACCTTCGAGCAGATAACCCGGAATACATTGGATATCTCTGCAGCGCCAATAATACACCAGATCAGCCACCTACCAATAATCATAGACCCGAGCCATGGCACAGGGACTAGGTCCCTTGTGGAGCCTATGGCGAAGGCTGCTATCGCGGCTGGAGCTGATGGGGTGATGATTGAGGTTCATCCGAACCCTGAGGAGGCGCTCTGTGATGGAGCCCAGAGCCTCAGCCCAGAGGAATTCAAGTATGTCATGAATGGTCTCAAGCCCATCATCAAAGCAGTTAACAGAAGGTTATAGCGGTGCAGGAGATCCGTGTAGCCCTTGGGGCTCGTTCCTATAGGGTTGTAGTTGAATCGGGGTTAATCGATGTTCTCAGGGAGTATATTCCTGCTAAGGGTAGGAAAGCATTGGTAACCACACCCATTATCAATGAACTTTATGGAGGAAAAATTGCTGGAGCCCTTGATGATTATGAGTTGATCCTTGTTCCTGATGGTGAGGAGGCGAAACAATGGAGTATAGTTGAGAGTCTTCTGGGTAAGCTTCTGGATGCGGATCTTGATAGAAAATCCACTCTAATCGCCCTTGGAGGAGGTACGGTTGGGGACTTGGCTGGATTCGCTGCATCAATCTACATGCGGGGCATCGATGTGATCCATATACCGACCACACTCCTAGCGATGGTGGATAGTAGCATTGGGGGAAAAACAGCGGTAAACCATCCTAAGGGAAAGAATCTTGTAGGAAGTTTCCATCAACCCAGCCAAGTGCTCATTGATCCGGTGTTTCTGGAGACCTTGCCTGAACGAGAGATACGTTCGGGCTTGTCTGAGGTTATCAAATATGGTGTGATCGCTGATGTCGAGTTGTTCGAGTTATTGGAGTCCAAGGATCTTGATGAGGTTTCATTGGAGGATATGGTGGAGATCATTGCTCGTTGTGCAGCTACTAAGGCATATTATGTTGAGAGGGATGAGGAGGATCGCGAGGGAATTCGAGCCGCGTTAAACTATGGTCACACTCTGGGTCACGCAGTTGAGACCTTGTCTAAGCATGTTCTGAATCACGGGGAAGGTGTAGCCATTGGGATGATTGCAGTTGCTTTGATATCAAGAGAAAATGATCTTTTGTCTGAGGCTGATTATCTCCGGATACTGAACTTGGTGGAGAAATACAGGCTCCCATCAAAGATCCCCACCCTTGATCATGCTGAGATCATGGAGGTAATGCATCGAGATAAAAAAGCTGAGGAAGGCAAGATCAGATTCGTACTACCATCTGGAATAGGCAGGGAGCCTGTCTTGAGATACGTTGGAGACGAGACAGTGGAACGGATACTGGAGGAATTATCTTAGTGCCTCGGATCTGTGTAGCGGTCAAAGCGGTTACCGTTGACCAGACAATCGAAAGTATTGTGAGATCGGAACTCGCGGATTTGATCGAAATCAGGTTAGACTACAGGAGAGAGCCCCTCAACCTTAACGCCATCAGAGTAAGCACGAGTAAGCCCCTGATAGCTACAAATCGAAGAAAAGATCAAGGGGGGAGGGCAGAAGAACCGGAATCAGATAGGGTTCAGTTGCTCAGAGATGCTGTAGAGACAGGATTCGAGTATGTTGATCTCGCCTCAAACACTGAGGGATTAGAGAAAATTGTCTCTGAGTTGCAGAAGAGGAGAGCAAAGGTAATTGTCTCTTACCATGATTTTGAGCATCCTCTCGATATTCACCAGCTTGAGAGCCGTCATAGTGAACTAACCAAGACTGGATGCGATATTATCAAGATCATCGGTTGGACCGATTGCTACGATGATAACCTGCCCTATCTGGAGTACAATAAGAGGCACCCGGGAAATGTCTCATTTGGGATGGGAGAAAAGGGTACTACCTCAAGAATCCTCGCGCCCCTCTCGGGAGCAGCATATACCTACGCTTCATTAGAATCGGGTTTAGAGCTGGCGCCGGGACAGACCCCACTCAAGGCGTTATGGGAAACTTATAGGAGGATAACCTTGTGAAATTTTACCTCCTCGGCTACCCTGTTGGGCATTCTGTAAGTCCACCCATGCATAATGCTGCTTTCAAGGAACTGGGGTTAAGTCATGATTATAGCACTCTGGGAGTTCACCCAGATCAACTGGCAGCAACAGTAGAAAAAAAGATAAGAAATGATTCTTTCGGGGGAGCAAGTGTTACCATACCTCATAAGATTGAGATCATCAAGTACATGGATGAGCTTGCGGAGTCAGCGATTAGAGCCGGTGCAGTTAATACCATAGAAAAAACCCGTGATATACTCCGTGGGCATAATACCGACGCTGTTGGCGGTATCAGGGCATTAACAGAGGTCTATGGTAGTATAACAAAAGCAAGAGTTGTATTGCTTGGCGCTGGAGGAGCTGCAAATGCTTTGGCAGCTGAGCTTGCTCCAAAAGTGAGTGAGTTGATGATTCTTAACCGCTCAGTTGAAAAAGCCAAGGCATTATCCGAACGCTTGGAGAATACGGGATATGGCTCGATACAGGATCAATCAGTAATCGAGTCTGCGGATATTCTAGTCAACGCAACTCCAGTTGGTATGTCACCTAACATTGGAAAATCACCTGTTGAGGCTAAGCATCTACATTCTGGGCTTTTGGTATATGATATCGTCTACAATCCATTGAAAACTCAACTACAGATAGACGCGGAGGCAGCCGGAGCGAGAATTCTAGGTGGCTTATGGATGCTGGTGTATCAGGGTGTTGAGGCCTTCAAGATATGGACAGGGATCGAGCCAAGTGCTCAAACCATGTATGATGCAGCCTTGGCTGCTTTGGAGGCGAACCGACATTGAATATCGCGGTCTATGGTTTCATGGGGGTAGGAAAGACCACCATTGGAAGACTACTCGCAGAGAGACTGGGCTATGATTTCATCGATATGGATACTGAGATCGAGAAAAGAGAGAAAACCACTATCAGTGAGATATTTCGGGACCAAGGTGAGACAAGATTCAGGCAACTAGAGTCGAACCTAATCAAGGAGCTAGCACAACAAGATGGACTCGTAATCGCTTGTGGCGGTGGAGCAGTAGCGAACCCAGAAAACGCTGAGACTTTGAGTAAAGTTTCAAGGATGGTATATCTGACTGCCTCAATCGAGGAGATTATCGAGAGAACGAACCAAGATAACAGCAGACCCCTACTAGAAGTAGAAAACCCGGTTACAGTAGCCTCAGAGCTCTATGAGCGAAGAAGACCAGTCTATAGAAAATACGCGGAGGTTTCCATTGATACGACGGGTAAGACTGCGGACGAGGTGGTAGAAATGGCGCTGGGGGCTTTGAAATGAGCATCAAGATCAAACCTAACTGCCTAACAGGCACTGTATCCGCACCCCCCAGCAAGAGCATGACCCATAGACACCTAATAACCTCAGCCCTAGCTGAAGGAGTAAGTCTACTAAAGAACCCATTGCATAGCGATGATACATCAGCCACCGTCAAGGGACTGAGGAAACTTGGTATAAAAACATCCGATGAGGGGGGTAACTGGGAGATACAGGGGGGAACATTAACACCACCAGGCTCCATTATCGATTGCACTGAATCTGGCACTACAATGAGACTGCTCATCGGGCTCTGCAGTCTACTTGACCGGCCATGCACCTTGTCTGGAGCTCCCTCACTAATTCAGAGACCAAACAAGCCACTACTGGATGCCTTGGAACAATTAGGCGTTCAAACACAGAGTGATGCAGGACATCCGCCGATAACGGTCACTGGTAAAATGACGGGGGGATACGCAAATATCCCGGGGGATGTAAGCTCACAGTTCATATCCTCGATTCTACTGGCGGCCCCCTACGCAGAGGTTCCTGTAGAGTTACGGATTACAACCCAGTTAGAATCCAAGCCCTATGTTAAGATGACACTTGATGCCATGAGAAAATCAGGGATAAAGGTAGAATGCTCAAAGAGTCTAGAACTCTTCTATGTCCCAAATGGCAGATACAGCCCCCTTATGTCCAAAATAGAGGGGGATTGGTCGAGCGCAGCCTATATGCTTGCATCTGGGGCAGTCGCCGGCAAGATACATGTGGACAATCTAGACTTGGCGAGTTCTCAAGCAGATAAGGAGATTATTCGTATATTGGATGAAATGGGGGCATACATTAAGATCAAGGGAAAACGGGTAACCGCTGAGAAGAGCAAGCTCGGTTCTTTGGACACTGATCTCAGTGATTGCCCAGATCTCTTCCCTATAGTAGCTTGTTTATGCTCGGTAGCTGAAGGAACCAGCAGGCTAACGGGATTAAGCAGATTGAGGATTAAGGAGTCGGATCGACTTGCCGCCATGATGGAGGGGCTGCAGCGAATGGGGATAGAGATCGCTGGTGATGATGATTCCGTGAGAATTACCGGGGGTCTGCCTCATGGAGCAGTGATCGATCCATATAACGATCACAGGATAGCCATGAGCTTTGCAGTATTATCCCAAGTAGCGAAGGGGGAATCAACGATAATGAACCCAGAATGCGTATCAAAATCATACCCGGATTTCTGGGACGACCTAAGACAAATAGGAGCAAAAATAAGATGAACACACTTGGAAAAAACCTCAGAATCACGAGCATCGGTGAGAGCCATGGAAAAATTGTGGGAGTAGTAATCGACGGATGCCCAGCGGGACTCAGATTGGACCTAGAAAAACTACAAACCGACCTAGATAGGCGGAGACCCGGGCAAAGCAACGTAACCACTACTCGTAGTGAACCTGATCAAGCTGAAGTGTTATCGGGACTCCTTAATGGGGTAACCACGGGAGCCCCCATAACCATCATAATAAAGAACCAAGACAGGGACTCTTCCAAATACTTGGAGGCAAGATGGACGCCTAGACCGGGTCACGCGGATTATACCTCTGGACTCCGATACGGTGAATATCAGGACCCGCGTGGAGGGGGAAGGTTCAGCGGCAGGAACACCGCTGGCTTTGTAATGGCTGGAAGCATCGCTAAGCAGCTCCTTGAGACTATTGGCACCAAGATTTTAGCATATACACATCAAATAGGGGGAATAGTGGCTCCAGAGTCAAGCTCTTCTGAGCATGTTGAGTACAATAATGCTCGTTGCCCTGACCCAGAGACAGCCATAGAAATGATCAATGAAATCGAGAAGGTCAAAGCAGAAGGAGACAGCATAGGTGGAAAAGTAAGAGTAAAAGCGCTCAACCCACTCAAGGGAATAGGAGACCCTATCTTTGATACTCTGGAAGGTGATCTCGCTAAGGCGTTCTTCAGTATACCTGCTGTGAAAGCGGTGGAGTTTGGCGTTGGAGTCAAGGCAGCCGAGTTATTGGGGTCAGACAACAATGATCAGTTCATCATCGTTGATGGTGAGGTCCGAACAGAGACTAATAACAGTGGGGGGATTCTCGGGGGGATATCCAATGGTATGCCCATTGAGGCAACGATCACATTCAAGCCAACCCCAAGTATTTCCAAGCCCCAGAAAACCATTGACCTCAAAACCATGAAGGAAACCAACATCAAGGTTGAGGGACGCCACGACCCATGCATAGTACCAAGGGCAGTACCTGTTGTTGAGGCAATGATGGCATTGGTGCTTGCAGATCACGCTTTGGGAGCTGGGAAGATACCCAGAGTATTAGGTGAAAAAGATGACGTATGAAGAAGAGATCAAGCCCTACCGAGATGTCATTGATAGACTCAACAACGAGATAATCTCGTTGATAGCTGAAAGACAACAGGCAGCGCTGGGAATCGGAGCGATCAAGAAGAGATATGGTAAACCTGTTGTGGATAAGTCACGGGAACAAGCAATTCTAGACAAGATTAAGGAGAAAGCATCAGCAAAGGGTCTAGAGCCAGAAGGCTTGGAGCGGGTCTTCAAGGAGATCATCAGATTATGCGTCGAGGCGGAGGAAAAACAATGAGAGTAGCGTTCCAAGGCGAGAAAGGTGCCTATAGCGAGGAAGCCATCTTCAAACATTATGACTCAGGGGTTGAATCAGTTCCCAGACCCTACCTCAGAGACGTATTCAACACAGTGGAAACAGGAGAAGCTGACTACGGATTGGTGCCTGTGGAGAACACTATCGAGGGAAGCATCGTGAGAGCCTTTGATTTGCTAAATGAGCGCTCATTAAAGGCGAGTGGAGAGGAAATCCATAGGATACAGCATTGCCTAATCGCTCATCCTGATGCGGAGCTTGAGGATATTAAGAAAGCCTATAGCCACCCTCAAGCATTAGGACAATCCCGAGAATACCTTGAATCCAATGGGATTGAGACTGTCAACTTCTATGATACTGCTGGGAGCGTCAAATGGATCAAGGAGAATAATGTAATGGATGCGGCTGGGATAGCCAGTGCTCAGGCAGCCGAGACCTATGGGATGAAGATACTGGTAAAAGGTATCGAGACCAACACCGAGAACTATACACGTTTCCTTGAGATCGGGTATGATGAGCCTGAACCCACTGGTCGTGATAAGACAACATTAGCGTTTATCGTTCAACACAAGCCGGGTACACTGGTAGGCGCCCTAAAAGAGTTCAGTGATCGAAGCATAAATCTGGAAAAGATCGAGTCCCGTCCACGCATAGGGAAGCCTTGGGAGTATATCTTCTTCGTGGACCTTGAGGGGCATATCAAGGATGAGGGTATTTCAGGTGCATTGGATGCTTTGAAGAATTATACTCTTTATTTGAAGCATCTGGGCTCTTATCCGAGGGCTTAGCCGGTTTTACCTGCCCAAAACCCCTTTTATTTACGCACATGTTGAGCGTGCTATGTCTGCGGTAATCATTGGCATAGATGGTGGGATGGGGAAATGGCTAAAAAAGCATCTAGAGCATCTAGGTTTTAGTGTTGAGGGTTTTGATGAGCGCAGAGGCGATTATCCAAGCATCATCACAAGAGCTGACCTAATCGTCGTTTCTGTGCCTGTGGGAGTAACAGCGGAGGTTATCAAATTTGTAGTTAAGCATATGCGTAAAGACACTGCTTTGATGGAGATATCCTCACTTAAGTCTGGTATCCACGAGGAAATGATTGAGGCATCCAAGAAAGGATTCAATGCGCTAAGTGTTCACCCCATGTTCGGTCCATCGGTAACCAGTTTAGAGGAGAAAACCGTAGGGGTAATACCTGTATCAGATATTGAATCAGAGGCTATTCAAACAAAGGCTCTTTTCCCTATGGCTTCAATAGTTCAGGTTGAACCAGAGAAGCATGACCGATTGATGTCCCTGATTCTATCATTGCCATACTTGGTAAATCTCGCTCTCGCTGGAACAATGATGGAAGAGGATTTAGCACTAATGAGGAAATTATCAGGCACAAGTTTCGCACTCCAATATACACTACTCCAGAGCGTCGCCGCAGAGAGTACGAGCCTAGTACATGCACTCCTGAGCGAGAACAGTTTCCTTGGAGAATCATCAGAGAAATTCATTAAGAAATTTACAGAGATCGTGCAGAAAAAAGGTTCAACGGAAGAGTTTGAAAAACTACATCTAGAAATTAAGGGTTCCATGAGACGAGATACAACCTACGGTAGAGCCCATGAGATCAGGCAAGCTGCGTATGATGCAATTCGACCATTACTAAGATAAAAGCAACCATCAAGCCTCAAAAAGATAGGGTTCTATAAAGAATCTGTCCAGTATTTGTACATATTATCCGGTAGATAGGATTATAACTAGGCTTGACATGGTGTTAAAAGTGGTTTATGTGAGCGTGTATCACTTGGACTGGAAATAAACGCCAGAAATCTGGCTAACACAGGTTCTAGAAAATATCTATGCATGCAGTACTCGCTTGAAACGATTACCGTAGATCACAGAAAAAAGGTGATTTTATGAAAGATCTAAAAGTAATTGTAAAAGAGATTAAAGGATACTGCGATACGATGCAGGAAGGAGACTACTTTATTGTAAGAGGTGGAAAATTATCAATCCCAGAGGGGCATTTCTGCTACTGGGCGCTAAACGCGATTCTTCCACTTCTCCCAACAAAGCAGAGAAAAATGGATGAACCCGGAGACTGGATGGAAAGAACATGGCTAGTTGAATGCCCCGACCCCAATGGACAGGTAATCATGGAGATAATAGAGTTGGAGTAAAAGGAGTAAATGAATCGAATAAAGATAAACCCAGAGATATGTGCGGGTTGCAGACAATGCGAGATGGTTTGCAGCTTCAAACACACGGGGGAATTCAGCCCAAGCCTTGCCAGAGTAACTGTTGTCAAGGATGACCGAGACGGGTTGGATTACCCAGTATTGTGTCACCAGTGCACCCAGTGTCCACCACAGGAAATCTGTCCAACGGGAGCCATAACTAAATCAAGCAAAGGATGGACAGTAGTCAACTCGGCGGACTGCATTGGATGTGGAGCATGCCTTGATGCCTGCAAGTATGGTGCAATAAAACTCAG